>Ga0208036_1000008_pt1 | contig 259527 bp, 238 predicted proteins | sample June2015DPH_11_1_2_FD_184706 | JGI IMG/M metagenome (GOLD analysis project Ga0208036, IMG submission 184706) | Peatland microbial communities from SPRUCE experiment site at the Marcell Experimental Forest, Minnesota, USA - June2015DPH_11_100... | ecosystem: Environmental > Terrestrial > Soil >...
TTGCTCTCCCGAGGTTGTCATGCGGCCGTGCTCTACCAATGATAGATTTCATTGTAAGGACAAGTGCGCCTGCATAGATTGAAGCTTGTCCGATTTCATATGCGATTTTCCTTGTCGATTTGTCATTCGTTATCAAAGAATATGCAGCAAAGCCGCCGAAGAACACAAACGGAGAATAAAGTTCTCCGTACATTCTGGCTCCCTCAATCGGCACGCTGTAGAAATATCTTCTGTTGTCTCTAAGAACTGCATTGCGGATTGGTAGATCAACTTGCATTGTCAAGAATGTTGCACCGCCTATCACTCCGATTCTAAGCCAATCGCCACCGTCCCATTTCGTTGGTTGTATAAGGAAATCAACACTCTCATGTCCGAATTGAGATAAATTGTATTTGTTCCCCTGTACGGTATCCCGTGAAGCGAGATTTTGTGCGAAGAGGTTCGAGGCTCCGTAGGGAGAGAATCCGCAAATGACAATAAGGAGGAATGCTATAAGAAATCTATGTCGCATCGAGATATCCAATCTTTTGTTCGTTGTGCGCTTCATAATCGTTCTTTATGAGAAACATAACAAAATTCATTTTCAAAAGTAAACATGCCTATTTCACAAAATCCGGCTGCCATTTTATGGCTATCCCTGTCGCTACGGATGAAGAATACAATCCTAATGAGATGTTTTTGTCATGGAAACGATGAAGTTCGGGAATAAGGATGCCGCACAATGCCCCCACTCCCATGCCAACCATGACATCGGAAGGGAAATGCGCGAGCGATTTCACTCTAAAATATCCCTCAATAAGAGGAGGAATCATTGCTGCGCCGTATAAAAGATATTTATTGTCTCCTATTCCAGGATTGTAATCACTGTAAACTTTTACCATAAAGAAAGTGGATGCCGTGACAACGGCTTCATGGCCGCTGTAGAATGAATTCCGATTATTGGCTGATTTTCTCTGATCATAGGAAAGTTGATCATAGTACGCTTCAGGCCGGATTCTATTTTGAAAATTAACCCCGAGAGGACTCCATTCATAAATATTCGGTGTGATAGACATGGTTTCCATATACATGAGTAGCACGTCAAACCAATCCTGCTTGATCTGTTTGTCAAACATAAGAAAAACCGGAAGAACGACGGTAACCGCAACGCCATAATCTGAATACTTTGCAAATTCAGCCATCTTCGAGGGATCCTGATGTAAAGCCCAGCTATCGATACCGTTAAAAATATCTTTGTTCAATGCCTGTATTTCTAATTGAGACAAATCTGATTTGTGAAATACCAGTCCTGTTCCAAAGTAATTTGCCGACAATCCAACGCCGATGATAGTCCCTGTTACCCAGTAATGAACATGATAAGGATGAAATGTAGTATCCCTTTCCGGAGACTGCGAATACATCGGTTTCACCATGCCGATAACAGCCAACAATAATATGAAGACATTATTATGAATGAACCGATTCTTTGGCTTCTTTGCCATGATGATACTGCCATTCTAAAGAACAGCCAATCGATGAAGACAACAAGATCAAATGTGAATAATGCGAGAATCCATTCGAACATTTAATAGTACGAGAAAATAGTTCATTTTTGGAGATACGATTAAATTTTCTTTAGTCTTAAATCAGAAATCATTGCAACTGCCGAGATAAAATAAAATATCACAAACCATGCGAGATGTGCTTGGACAAAGAAATATCCAAGGAAGGCAATCGTAGAGACTGCTGAAGCAGCTAATACAGTTGGAACACCAGTGAAGCCCTTTTGTTTATATGACGTGAAATACGCCAATCGTATTGATGCTGCGCCGACATTTAAAAATCCGGCAATGAGCATAGCAATGCCGTTTATCCCGACGAACCAACCAAAGACAACCGAGGAAGCAACTGCCATAAAATCCGTAAAGCTATCCAGGTAAACACCCAGCACTCCTGCGCCAATTGCTCTTGCTAATCTTCCATCAAAATAATCTAAGAGGAATTGCATGAGGATAAGAACGTATGCAATTATTAAAAACCCTTTGAGAGAAAAATAAACTGAAAAAGAAACACACAGAAGACCAAGAAGAGTAAGCATGTCTGGCCAACGCAGTGCACGAAGTTGTTTGAATATCATGGGTCTTTTGTGGCTGATCCCCTTCACCGCAGGTTGTTCAAAAACTTGTATGTTCTTGTTAACCTGCGGCTTTATTTCATTTTCCAATATTTCGATGTCGATCTTGTTTGTCATGTCTGCTATTTTCGTTCAGAGTTCTTGTCACGACCCTTATCTTCGCCATTACCCTTATTCTGCTTTTGCTGCTTTACCCAGTTATTATGCTCGGGGTGGTTTTTATTTACAAAATATTTTGAATCACGGCAATCGCGGATTACTTCCTGATCGTGACGACCTTTAAATGATGCATATTTTTCTCTATACATTTTGTCGTTTCTATACGGTGTCGGCTCATTCACCACCACTTTGTAAGAATGATACAAGTCAAAATTACGATAACGGGAAGGTAACGATGACCTGCTAATCCAGCGTCCTTTTTCATTATAGTAATACTTCTGTTGAGGAACATTGTAGTAAACTCCAATGTCAGGCAGATAATAATATTCAGCATGATCGTAACCGGTCGGGCCCCAAATTGGCTGACTTCCTATATTGATGCCAAGATTAACCCGTACCTGTGCGTCTACAGTGCTCAACAATAACACTGCTCCGATTAATAAAAGTACATAACGCATGATGTTTCTCCTTCTAATGTACATATGATTGAAATGAACCCGATCCCGATTTGTGAATTATGATTTCGGTATGATCGTTGTATGTTTTTCCTTTAATAAAACTATTCATCAAACTCGCCGCGGGTTGTTCAAAAACATATATGTTCTTGTCTGCCTACGGCTTCATTTTATTTTTCAATATTTCGATGCCGAATCTTGTTTGTCTTGCCTGTTATTTTCGTTCAGAGTCCTTATCGCGACCCCTGTCTTTGCCATTGCCATTATCATGCTTTTGCTGCTTTACCCAGTTATTATGCTCGGGGTGATTTTTATTTACAAAATATTTTGAATCACGGCTATCGCGGATTACTTCCTGATCGTGACGACCTTTAAATGATGCATATTTGTCTCTATACATTGCGTGATTTCTATACGGTGTCGGCTCGTTCACCACCACTTTGTAAGAATGATACAAGTCAAAATTACGATAACGATAAGGCAAAGTCGATCTGCCAATCCAGCGTCCTCTTTCCTGATAGTAATACTTATGCTGAGGAACATTGTAGTACGCTTCAATGTCCGGCAGGTAATAATATTCGGCATGATCGTAACCCGTCGGGCCCCAAACTGGCTGACGATCCACATTGAAGCCGAGATTAATGCGTACCTGTGCACCGACAGTGCTCGACAAGAACACTGCGGAGATTAATAAAATTACATAGCGCATGATGTTTCTCCTTAATACATGTGATTGAAATGAACCCGATCCCGACATTTCGGGATTGCGTTTGTTTGTGAACTATGATTTCGGTTTGATGGCTGCATGTTTTTCCTTCAATAAAACTATTCATCAAATGAGTACAGACTCAACAACACAATGACTACTCTATGATAAACACAACGAAATTCTTTTTCAAAAGTAACCATGCCTATTTTACAAAATCCGGCTGCCATTTCAGACTTATTCCCGTTCCTTCATAAGAAGAATATAACCCCATCGAAACGTTCTCAATTTTAATGCGATGAAGTTCGGGAATAATGATGCCGCACAATGCCCCTACTCCAAAACCAACTAATATATCGGATGGAAAATGATCGAGTGCTTTCATTCTGAAATATCCATCGATAAGAGGCGGTATTGCTGCTGCACCATAGAGAAGATATTTCTTCCATCCTAATTCCGGATAGTAATCACACAATACCTTCGCGGTAAAGAATGTTGCCGATGCGGCAGATGCAGTATGACCGCTGTAAAATGAACTCCGGTTCCAGCCATTCATTCTCGCGCCGCTGGTACCAAGCGCATCGTAATATGCAGCAGGGCGATATCTATTTTGAAAAAGCGGCCCGAAAGGGGCATACAGGTATATATCATTTACAATTATTTGAGTCTCCGCGTACATCAGCGCTATGTCCAGCCAGTCCTGCCTGATATTGTGATCAAATAGTGTGAGAGCCGGAAAAAGGATTATACCCGTAAGCACATTATCAGAAAGGTTTGCGTAGTAACCCATCTTCGAGGGATCCTGTCTCAAAGCCCAACGGTCAATGGGGTTAATATCATTTCTGTCCAATGTTTGTAATTCTGCATTTGTCAGGGGCGATTTGTTCGTTATCCAGGGTTGCCCAATCAATATAGCCGGAATCCCCACAACGAAGATACCGCCTGTTACCCAGTAATTAACATGGTACGGATGAAATGTAGTATCTCTTTCCGGAGACTGCGAATACATCGGTTTCACCATGCCGACAACAGCCAACAAAAAGATGATGACATGAATAAGAAGGAATCGATTCTTTGGCTTCTTTGTCACGACGATACTTCCTTTCTCAAGAACAGCTAACCAATGAAGACAAAATGAGCTTACCTATTGTGCGCGAAGTCCGCAAAATAAAATGTCAGAAAAAGTCTCTGTTGCGTGTACACCTTGTTCACCCCGGGGAAATCACGTAAATATAAGTTTTCGTAAATAATCTCATCTTGAAATCCAATCCCGACATTACTGAAGAGGTGGAATTCAATTCTCGGTTTAATGATACCCATATAATTGTTCCCTGAGGGACCGACGTACGTACTGATCCAATAATAATAGCTCAACAAGGTTGCACTGAAAATATCGCTAACCTTCAACGTGATATCGCACTTTGCTTGGGCTCCGCCGCTAAAATTATAATCTCTTCCCTGCGATGTATCCGTTATGACCTCTGTTGAGTTGCCTGCAAAAGGTATTACAGCCAAATGAAAATCTATAAACAGATTCGTCCCCTTACCGAGCGGCACCATCGTAATGACAGCGCCCCCGAACGACATCGTGCACAATTCGAAAGCTTTATTATCCCAATACTCAAAACCTTGAGTTAGTCCGATGAGCATCGGGGCATCCCCCACTTTAACATTTGTACCCGTGAGAATACCGTACCCGACGATATTATCGACCCATTTTCTGCCTAGTCCGAAATTCATATCGGCACGAAGTCGAAAGTAGTCGTATGGCTTCCGATCTCTTTCCTCGAACGGTTTTCCATAATCAAAATCAGCGTTCAAATATAATCCGACTGGCCCTGTGCCAAAGGATTTTACATCATTCACTATGATGCCGCCGGCAGATATAACAACATCAGTCGGTTCTTTTTGGTATACCTCTTCCGTATTATGCGCGAACATTTTCCCGTTCATGAATCTGGTGAATGCCCTGCCAGGGCTAATAAGAAAGGCCAGGAACTCCCTGCCGTACCTTTCTGCTCCGACGGTTCTCTCATCGAGAGCAATTGATGAGAGTCTGTACAGAACTTCACCGGCGAACATGCCGCCGAGAGTTGTAGCAATCAGATCATTCCTCTCCGGTTTGCCATCGGGCCAGCCATTCTCTCCGAAAAGTTTATACGTATATGCTCCTCCAAATACAAATATCGACGATTCCCAAAAGTTATATCCGCTCGCGCGTGCCGAATTAAAGTACCCCGCGCCCGTATAAGGGTGCAGGAAGAAGTTATTGCCGAATCTATCGTTGTCCCATTTCCATCCATCGCCCCAGGGAACACCTGAGTGAACTGCCGTTTGATTCCAAGACTTTAATCCCACTACAGCCCAATCATAATGAATAATATAATGATCGACAATATTTACGAGAGCATTTTGGATCAAGACCTTCATGATTGGCTGCCACAATGGAGCCTTTTTGTTATAGATCGGGTCATCATTGAGCAAACCCCGGTACTCGTTATAAATGTGCGCAGTCGAGTCCTGGACGAGAATTTTCTTGTAGCTCGTATCCGTGGGGACAACATTCGTCTTTACATCGGTTTCCTCAATATGCTGCTTGGTCGTATCTGGAATCGGAGTGTCTTTCTTAACCTCGTTCGTGTCCTCAAGAGCATTCTTCAGCTTGGTCAACGTATCCAACTTTACAAGATACTGTGCCTGAAGTAATCCTGAACACCATAACGAGATCATCAAAATGCATAGTATAAAGTTTTTCATTGTATTCCTTTTTGCATCGTCTATACTTCGTCGGCGTAATGCCATTTGTCGGTTCACTTTTAGTCCCCGTATCTTTTATCCAAAATAGTTGACAAGAGAACAACATGATATATGCTTGTTCTCCTGTCGATTAAAAACGTCGTCAGTGCTGCTAATCTTTATCTTTAAATAAATCCGTTATTGTTTTTCCAACCGCATCCAAATCATGACTGAAGTTCGTCTTGAACTCTTGCCATTTGCTTTCTCCCTCGTCTTTATAATCTTCTAACTTCTCTTTGAGTTCGTGATTTTTATGCTTTAACTCCGCCACTGCTTTTTTGTAATTTGCTTTAGCCTTGTGACCTGCCTTTTCCATTTTTACCTTGAATGTATCAATTCTGTCTTCATTTACCTTGATTTGTGCTTCAGACTCGGCCTTAAATTTTTGCCATTCTGCGGTATAATCGGCTTTCGCGTCCTTCACCTCTTGCTTGGCTTCCGCAACTTTCTGTTCTGCTTTTTTTTCACAGCCGGCTAAAAATATTCCTGCCATGCATCCTATTATAGCGAAGGTGAATATTTTGTTTTTCATAATTCTCCTCTTCATTGATGGGTTTATGTAATTTATGGTTTACTAACATTTTGTTGGATTCTATGCTTCAATTGTACTTTTGGTATCATAAACTCACTGTCCGACTTTTCCAATTGCTCATTGAATTCTTTGAATTTATTATCCGGTTCCCTCTTAGGCCATCCTGTATTTTTCTTGGAGTGTTCCAACAAACTCCTCGTTCTTTCTTGCGCTCGCAGCCAGCTCATAATATTTCGTCTTTCCTTAACGGATTATTACTTTGACACTTTGTTTTTTCACTTAATTCTTTTATGGGATTCCAGGTAATATGAACATTCCTTTCTTCTGAACATAGGCAGGAAGGATATCCAATACAACCATTCAAGGATAAATACTTCTCTCCTATGGTAAAAAAGCATAGAGATAATTTTGTTAACTGGGAATAGCCCTAAAGGATGAATAAGTAATTAATCCTTTTTGGGAGAAGGATTATTTTTAAAGGATGCACTTTGCTATTAGCAGGCAAGTTTGCAAACCTAATTTTTCATGAAGTTATGCATATACCTTATCGACTTGTGGACGGTTTCAATTTGACTAACTCTTTTTAACGACTTAAACCTATTATACAATCAAGACCTGGAACAATATGCTCATTGCCGCATCCTTTAGACAGCTAATCTATTTTAGAACTGACTCAGTGGTCTGTGAGGTTGCACCTTGTGGTTGTAAGTCCTTCCAGCATTCCCAACCCGAATGGTTTTGTTTGAGCTTTGATCGTCCAAAGCGCGCCGGTCGGTAGAACACATCTATCCCCTCGTTCATCGTCGGCAGTACGTACGCAGGAATATCGGCACAATCGCAGTGTTCAATCGTAGCAATGGACCGCGTCTCTCCTTTCAAGGTGGTCAACGTTTCATCATAAACCCCATGAACTGCGTGTACGTACTCCTGCACGCGGTTCACATCGTACACTGAAACGCTCACCGCCGTTTGAATATTCCTTGTCAGTCGATCAAATGCCTGGTAAGCGAATCTTTTTGCAAAAGCATGTACATCTCCATCCTGTAAACTGAGATCTAACCGCTCCAGCGAATGGAGATCGAAGTACGACAAATGAAGATTGCCAGGAGAAGCGATGATATATCGCGCAAACGATCCAAGCGTGTCAATAGTGTACGGTGTACCGCCAAAACAAGTGGAGAGTACCATAAGATCGAACCTTGCGGAATCACGTGTAAAGCCTTTTAACTCACCCGCAAGGTCATGAATTGTGAACGGCCGATCCGGATATGATGCATCGTAGCCCGCACCGCCGACTTCGGGGATTTCGTGACCAAAGTAGAGAAACAAGCTTACCATCTTGTGCTGATTGTCCGCACGGAAGCGGCGATACAACCCCACTTCAGGATCGAAGTGTAATTGTTCCTGATCTCGCCAGTACAATTCATTTGCTATGAGCCGTCCGTTCCTGTAATAATAGAACTCTCCATCGTGAAGAGGAAAAAAGAACAAGAAGTGTCTCCTGGGTCTTTGGTGAAAGATGAACACCTCAGCGTGGGGATTTTGCTGAGCGACCCTTTTCACTCCTGCGAGAGCCTCCTCGTCTGCGTAGTATTCGTTACCGCTGGTATCATGGTAGAGATAGTCACCGTCACCGTGGATGATGCACACGATTGAGTACTGCGTCGCGAGCACACCCTCCTCTGCCTGTTGAGCATCACGCTGAATAGGGAGGTTGGCGCTGCACGAAGTTAGCAACACGGTGAGCACAGCACAACAAACGCTCACGAAAAGCATTGAGTACAGGGCGCCCTTGACCGATCGGCTGTAAGGGTCTCGCATATTGAACGCCCAGAAGTTCACTTGTGGAGATACTATCTTACTATGAGCACAATCAGGATGATGATCAAGACCAGAACGAGAAGACTGATGGTTACCATCTCAGCCTGCTCCGCATCCTGCACGACATAATCAGAGAAGGCATTAAGTTGTGAGTCCGACACGCGCGTGTAACCATTGGTGCCTGCAAGCTCATCTTGTTTCTCTTGGAGTGTAGCTTTGAAGCGAGCAATGCCGACGCGATCGTCTTTCGAAATCAAGGGTGAGTTTTGAACTATGTCCAAAGCTTTGGACATCGTATGAAATGATTCGTTGAGGATTGCACGCTTTTCGGATGGGTTGTCTGTCGCTTTCACTTTGTTTGCTGCATCGCTGAAGTATTTTTGAAGATCGCCTTTTCCACCCGCATGTACCGGGAGGGCTAGAACAAACATCATGACGATAGATCCAAAAGCCATTCGTGTTTTCATTGTTGCTCCTTTTATGAAGTTGAACCGAATTTGAATTCGAAAAAGTGTACCGATGATAACCTCGACATCCAATAGCCCTAAAGGATGAATAAGTAATTAATCCTTTTTGGGAGAAGGAAGTAGACTTCACAGAACATAGAAAAATAGTGAATCGTGACATGGTCATTCACGACAATTGAAGTTGTAAGGAAATGCAAGTCGAGGAAAACTGCACTCAGTTATGTGTTGATATTCTTTAAACTTCTGCTCTTTTCTTCCCGAACTCCGGATCGATTTTCACCAACGCCGCAACAATAAATCCCGGAATGGTCGAAATCATGACCCAGAGGAAAAAATGCTGGTAGCCGATGAGCTCTTGAATTTTCCCGCTGATCATTCCGGGCAGCATCATGCCCAGCGCCATAATGCCTGTGCAGATAGCATAATGCGCAGTCTTGTGGTCGCCTTGTGAGACATAAATCATATACATTGTGTAAGCAGAAAAACCAAATCCGTAGCCGAACTGTTCGAGTGCTACAGCACTATTGATAAGCAGGAAATTGTTCGGTTGGAACTGCGAAAGATACACAAACATCAAATCCGGTGTATGCATGATCAACACCATCGGCCAAAGCCACCTACGAAGACCTTTTTTGGAGATGACATATCCACCAAGCAATCCTCCGGTTGTTAAGGCTATAATGCCGACAGTTCCATAAACGATTCCGACTTCACTGGTGCTTAAACCAAGCCCACCTATCTCGCGCACATCAAGCAGAAACGGTGAAACAAGTTTGACTAACTGTGCTTCTGCAAAGCGATAGAAAAGCAAAAATAAAAGAATCACCCAGATATTTTTTCGTTTAAAGAAGAGAACGAACGTTCGAACAAACTCATCGAAAATAACATTCGACTGTATTTTGAAGTCGAAAAACGACCTTCCCCATCTCCCCTCCTTATGAAGGAGTGGAGATGGCGTGGTCATATTTTTTCCATAGTTTTTTCTAGTACCGATATTTGAAGATTTTGAGATTTGCAGTGTCGATGTATCTGATACCGGATATGGCAACACAAAGCGATGGTAGAGAAAGAGAACAAGGAAGAACGCCGCAATAACAAAAAACGTAATAGACCAGGCGTGATGGATGCCGAGCTGCGGCTCAAGTGTTCCCGCCAATACCACTAGAGCACCCTGTCCTGTAATCATTGCGATTCGGTAGAACGTGCTGCGTATTCCGATAAATGCAGCTTGATTCGACTCATCAAGGCCGAGCAAATAAAATCCATCCGCGGCTATATCATGGGTTGCAGAGCTGAAAGCCATCAACCAAAAGACAGCGATGGTGTATTGGAAGAAATTCGGCGCAGGGATGGTGAGAGCAATACCAGCCAATGCCGCCCCAATGCATAATTGCATCGTCACCGCCCAGAAACGTTTTGTCTTGAACATATCGACAAAAGGGCTCCAGAGCGGCTTGATCACCCAGGGCAAGTAGAGCCAGCTTGTATACAGCGCGATATCCGTGTTGGAGACGCCAAACTTCTTATACATAATAACAGAGACCGTCATGACCATCACATACGGAATTCCTTCCGCAAAATAGAGTGATGGTACCCAAGCCCATGGATTCCTGCTGTTTGGTTTATTCATTCAGTCTCATTTCTCTTTGAGATATGGGATATATTTTTTATCGACTGTCATGATATGTTTGGTAAACCATGTGGATAAAAATAGCAGGAGTTTCAATCTGGCTAAATCATCGGTCCCATCTGCAAGTGTGTCGAGTTTTTGGAGTTCTTTTCGAAATTCTTCATGTTCGTGTATATGTGCTCTGGCATCCGGATAATTGATTTTCAGAAACAAGTTCTCTTCTGCCTTAAAATGAGTGACAGCATATTCCTGCAATTTCTTTAAATCTGCAGCAATCGTTTTCGATTGCCCATTATTTTCGATCACGCTTTTTAAATTATTATTCAGAAGAGAAAATAATTGCCGATGATGATCATCGAACTCTTTTACTCCAACACTGTATACTTCTGTCCATGTGAGCGCCATAAAGACCTTCTTATCATTAAGTTGTGTTAATACATTTTTCTCAGGTCACTCTTGCGGAAATAGTGCTTCACTATTTCTTCTGCATTACACCCTTTTGCTGCCATGACCGCCGCACCGATCTGACATAATCCGACACCATGCCCCCATCCGGCGCCAAACAATGTAAACTTCGCCGGTATTCCTTTCACATCCCGCTCAGTCTTCACGATAAATGCACTTGAGTAGAGGTGTGATTTGGAAAACCAGCGGCGAATTTCCAATTCTTTTCCAACGATGATCGTTCGCTTGCTTCCAACCACCTTCAACTTGTATATGCGACCGGATGGTCCGCGTGATAGCGGAACAAGATCCAAGAGCATTCCAAAATCAATTTCTGATTTTGTATAAAGAATATGTACGAGCTGTTCTTGTGTATATTCAACCTTCCATCGAAAGAAATCTGTCGTTTCTTGATCGAATGATGGAAGAACTTGTTTGAGAATCTTTCCATCCGAAGTATTGCAATAAGCATCCGGTGAAGAGACGATCCAGCGTTCTGCGTCTGCTTCATTCAGCAATTGTGGATAAGCTTGAGTAGAATCGGAAACGGATTGGAGATATGGCATCGGCGTGTCTTCCCAAGTGTGTTCGAACAATTCTGTCCTGCCGCCGCACGCTTTGGAAAAACGCGCATCGCATATTTCATTATTATACATGAGACATTTGCCCCGCGTTGCCAATACCGCTTCTTCTGCCGACTTTGCAATCACTTTCGTTATCCCTTGATACCTCTGGCAATGATCATCTGCACACACATCGAAGTGTGCATGATCCTCGCGGTCGTACCATCGAAGTATTTCATCCTTCGTCCCTTGGAATTGCTGAGAGGACATACGTACGTTCTTAAACTTCTTTTGCCGTTCCAACATCGCCACTAACCAACTCCTTGATGTAACGGCATGCGCCTTGAGAAACTCACCGGGCGCTTCTGCACTCATTTCGGAAGAAATGACACTCTGGAGATATTGCTCAACACCAATCTCATTGATTGCTGAGATCGTCCCGTGATCATTGGCAAGAAAGCGCAGATTGCCTTCGAATGTTTGATCTTCTTTGCGCTCCCAGTGAAAGTTCATACCGATGGTGACATTGCACAGTGTGCATGTCGCTCCGTTCAACGCGAGACAACGAAATTCCACGCCGCGAATCACTTCCACCCCTTCGTTATCTTTCAATACGAGTGTGCTGCTTTCACCATGCACCGTAAATTGACCTTGGAGACGCACAAAGTTCGGCAGTTCATAAGAACCATGGAACACACCGTGAATTTCTTGTGTGCGCTCAATAATTCCCACAGCTATAATTGGTTCTGCCGAGATCACCGCAGCTTCTCTAATATTTTTTCTATAAGGTCCGGCGGCTCGGTTACTTCAGCAAACATACTCTCAATAAGCTTTGCATCCGCGCGTAAGAAATCTTTCTCCAACGGTGTCACAACAAGACCGCCGATATCGACAGCAGCAGGACTGATAAGAACACGATCATCACCTTCGAGAAAATATCTATCAGGCCGATGCTTGCGCCGCGGTAAGATGATCAGTCTCCATAATTCCTCCTGATAGGAACACAGAACATTCATCTTCGGCTCTTCTGGTGAGCCGAGAACTTTTTTCCATGCTTCCAAAATATTTTTCACGAACTCGAGTAACCGAAGCTCATTTGTGGATTCCACAACGAGCGCCGTACGACCGTAATTCTTCAAGACGCAACCCGCAACATGGTCTTTATAATACAATCGCTTTCGCCGCCGCATATCAACGGCATCGCATTCGATAGGAAGAGCACGCCGCGGGTTCATTTGAAAGTGTAAATGATCCGGCGCCGATGCGCCGCTCTTCGGGCCGTTATAAAACACAGTAAAATCCGGACTTAGGTCTCTCGACAGATTCAGTAAGACACTCAAAGAAGATTCCAATTCCTGCGGAATGTGGTGAATACTGGAAAAAGTTAAGTGCCGAGCAAAGATCGGTACCGGATTGCAGAGTAACAAGAATTCATCGTAATAAAGGATTCCCTTCTGCTGCTCGGGAAGATTGTCAAGACAGAGAAAACATTTTCGTTCCTGAATTGTTTTAGCGTCGAGGTCTGCTCCTGTGCTGCGGATACGATTTGGATTGAATTGCACGAAGACATTATATCTGCTGCAGACAATTTCACGAACCCGAACCGACTCCAACGCCGCATATCCTTCTGTCAATTGCGGCCATTGAAGTTTTTGCTGTTCCATGAGGTTATGGCAGAGCTGTACGAGAGTACCGTGAGTACTCGCCGAGTTAAAAACAGAGAAAGTTTTTTGCGCCAGAAGAGAATTGCTCGAAGAATTCACGGTTTGCCGCTTGTCGTTTAGTATTTCTTTTCGCTCAGTTGAAAAATATCAGCGACCGGAACAAAGCCGATATAGTGTTCCACCGTTGTCTTCCCCAGCGTAAACGGTGTTTTCTCTATAATCTGATATCCCATATTCTGATACCATAACAATGCCGCTGTATTATCTACCATCACTCCAAGCCAGACACGATCAAGGTCGTATGTTTTTGCATGGTCAGCTGCGAATGACATCAGTTGTTTTCCAAGTCCCAATCCTTGATACCGAGGTAAAATGTACAGTTGCTGAACATAGAGCCGGTTCTCTTCTCGATTATAGAATGTCTTTTCATATCCAGCGATCGCACCGTCAACCTCAGCAACGAATCCGACAATATTTTGATCGTCAAAGAACGATCGTACTCTATCTCCGTTATAATGTCCGCTTAAATATTCCAGGATGTCCTCACGAGGAATGAACTCGGCATACGTATCCAGCCACGTATCGTGCAGCAATTGACGAATGCTTTCGACATCCTTCAAATCCCAACGACGATAACTGATTCTCACTTTTTCTTCCCGTTGTGGTGACAGCGAGCAAGAATTTCCATGGTTCGAACCTTGTCCTTGTACTCGTCATGCCGATTCACTTTTTCTATTGATAACGCTGCATCAGAATTGCCATCCCAGCGTCGGCAGAGATAGAGCGGCTCGTAAATTCTTCCAATTTGGTATTGACGTGATAATCGGAGAACGACAGCATAATCTTCTCCATAACTTACATTAGGTAATCCGCCTGCTTCTCGTAGTAACGCAGTGTTGAATGCACGCGGAGCACCGAGTCCGTTAATGCGAAGCGCATTGTTTCTGCCATTTGCCGGAGTCCACTCCCGGTGATCGATAATGCCGGGAGAAAGCTCTTCCAATTTCATATTCACTAATTTGTACGAACCGATCACCATCGCACAATGACGGCGGTGAAATTCGTCTACAATCTTTTGAAGTATATGCGGCCCGTTATATATATCATCGGAATCGAGTTGGACTGCATAACGGCCGCAATATTCGGAGAAGATCGCTTCATTCCAGCATCCGCCAATGCCGAGATCGGTGCGCTGCGGAATAAGAAGCTTCACCTGCTGATGCCCTTTGGCAAGTTCCCGCAGCAGGTATGTTGTTCCGTCTGTTGAGTAGTTATCAACTACGATACAGTTGAAGGGAAAATCGGTTTTCTGTTCCAGCACGCTCTTCACTGCATCTCCGACTATATTCAAACGATTATAGGCAGGAATAATGACACTCGCTTCCACCGGAAACATGAAATCAACCTTCGGCACTTTCTCAAATTTCGGTTCGAGATACGCACCAATATGTTTGAGATACTTCGTTACTACTTTTTCCATTTCCTTTTGCACCTGCCGATTACTCGGATCAACGTAATCAAATTGCTTCTCACCGTTCTTACAAGGATCAGAACTGACTTTCGTAGAAAGGAACTCTTGAATATGAAAGAGTCGATGGTCGATTGAAACCTTTAAACGAAGATCATACAATCCGGCATATTCAACGTTCTCAATTCTGCCGTATTTTTTGAGCGCATTCTTCACTGCAGCAGTTGAAAAGAGAAGAAGCGGTCCGAAATCAAATCCATCACGAATACTGCCGAGCTGATACTCATTCACCGGATGTTCATCACGTTCATCTTTACGAATCTCATAGTAATCAGCGTACACCATCCCTGATTGAGTTTGTTCCGCAACATCGAGCATTCGTTCCAGTGCATTCTGACCGAGTTCAATTTTTTGCGCTTGAACGATCATCATGAAATACTTTGTCTTGATTTTTTCGATCAAACGGTTGAGTGTTGTACTGGACGTAAATGAACCGGACTTCATGGTTTCGCATTTCAGATACGAACCGACATACTCTTTGTCATGAACGATCCACACCCGTTCCACCAGTGACGAATCGATAAAGCGGTTGAGAGTTGTTTCAAACTGTGAAACCGGCGAATGCGGTAAGATCACTGTCAGTGTATTCATTATTCTCGATTGGAAAGAAAAACAGATCCTCTGTCGTATCGGTTTAAGATTTCAGTGCATCAATTGCCATAACCGCCGCACCGACCACAGGCGATGATTCAGCTCGACGAACGGAAACCGGCAGTAAATTTTTTCTGATGACCGAAATAACTTTCCGCGAGTAATACTGTTCGTTCGCCAGCAAACCGCCAATCAGTGCCAACGGTCGCTTAGATGGATTCTTGATATTCGTGTTCATTTTCTTCAACGTGATTTCAATGATCTCGACCAATTCCAAAGCCGCGTTATCGAGAATTCTCTTTGCAGCTTTGTCTCCTTTCGATGCCGCTTCAATCACTGTCGGCATAACGGAAGCGATATCAAAGTTTTCTTTATAGAGAGAATAAATAATCGCTTCCTGAGTATTCAACCCGAATTTTTCTTCAAAGAGCTTTGCCAGTTTTGTCTTCGTGCTTTTATCATCGAGCGATCTTGCTACAGCGCGGAATGCTTGCTGACCCATTGCATAGCCGCTGCCTTCATCACCGATCAATCTTCCCCATCCGCCCGCGCGGTATATTTTTCCACGCTCATCTTTTCCAAAGACAATCGATCCAGTTCCAGCGATGACGATCATTCCCGGCTTTCCACCGAAAGCGCCTTCCAACGCAATGCGTGCATCGCTTTCGACGACGAGATTATTGATTGTGAGATTTCGCGTATGCGCTAAGTCCATGATTCCATCGCGCATGCTTTGCTGATCGCTGGACCGACCGGCTCCTGCTAAACCCGCCACGACCGCACCGATTTGTGAAATGCTGCATCCAACTGAGTGACAGCACGTTTGAACGAGATCAAGAATGGTATGTGAAGTTCGTTCAATACCGATGATTTGGAAGTTTGAGGGAGCGCCTTGGGCTTCTGCAAGGATCACACCATCAAGCGCACATAGCACGGAAGTGGTTTTTGTTCCACCGCCGTCGATACCGATGATATAGAGGGGTTGATCCATAGATGAGAAAAATATTGACGATAATTCAATGAAAAGCAAACGATAAGAGATAATAAACGGCATAAACATCAACAATAATCGATTTTCAGTCATGAAATATCAATTCAACCGAATTTTTCCTATTTTCCAGCCAGTAAAAAGGGATGAAACCTTTAAGGTCTATGGTTGGTTATTGATTGGGATTATGAATCAATATCTTAAGAAAGGATTAGCATGAAGCGCATGTTGAATATTTCAGTTGTATTAGCCGTATTCCTGTTCACCGCCTGTACTGCACAATCAGAAAAAAGGCAAAAAGCTCCAAACTTCTCGCTTCAAACTCAGAACGGAAAAGTGATTGAACTCTCCAAGCTAAAAGGAAAAGTTGTTCTTGTGAATTTTTGGGCAACGTGGTGTCCACCATGCCGTGCAGAGATACCGGATTTTATCGAAGTGTACAACATGTATAAATCCAAAGGATTTGAAATCGTCGGTATTGCGCTGGACGAAGAGGGTTGGTCAAAAGTAGCTCCTTACATTGAAAAAGCGAAAATGAATTATCCGGTGGTGCTCGGATCAGCAAAAGTGGTACAACAGTACGGCGGCATCGAAGGCATTCCTACAACTTTTATCGTAGATAAAAACGGATATCTTGCAGGCACACAGGTCGGCTTACTCTCAAAAGAAACACTCGAACAGAAATTGAAATCATTATTAAAGTAAGATGATCTCAACGATAGCGAACATCTTCGAGACTGCGGTCTACCATTGAAATTCATTAAATACAATATGTGATCATGAGAATTTTCCTTTCCATTCTTCTCGTTATGAGTTTACTGGCATCGGTGCTCCCTGCTCAATCTCTATCAACAGCAAAAAAAGTGAGCGTGGAGATCAAACTCTCATCGGATAAAGTTCAAGTCGGCAGCACCGCTCAAGTGGCTATTCAACTGAGCATCGATGAGAATTGGCATGTCAACTCACATCACCCGACTTTCGACTATTTAATCGGCACCGCATTCGATCTTCAAGCACGAGAGGGAATTATTCTTACCGATGTGCAGTATCCGCAAGGAAAACTCGTCTCACTCTCCTTCGCCGAACAACCGATCGATGTGTACGAAGGAACAACGACGATCTTTGCTTCCATCAAGTTTTCAGATAAACTTGCAATCGGAAGAGATACATTGAAAGCAAGCGTCATCGTTCAAGCATGTAACAATCAACTCTGTCTTGCTCCATCAACCATCGAAGTGAACATACCCGTGCAAATCGTGAGCACTGGAGAACCAATCATCCGGCAGAATCAAAATATTTTTGCTCAGTATACACCGTCCGAATTCGCCGCAGGCAATGTAAAGAATGAACTTGCGATCATGTTTGATCAAAAAGGATCGCTGCTTACTTTTCTTGCCATCTTCCTCATCGGCCTTGCTCTCAATCTTACACCGTGTGTCTATCCGATGTTATCCGTGACGATATCGTTGTTTGGTTCACAGACAGAAACGAATATTGTACGAGTCTTCATCAAAGCCATCGTCTATGTTCTCGGCATTGCCACCATGTATAGTGTACTTGGAGTAACAGCCGCACTCGGCGGCGGATTGTTTGGAAGCTGGCTGCAAAGTCCATTGGTACTTGGCGCTATTGCTGCCTTGTTGTTTGCATTAGCGCTCAGTTCATTCGGTGTATATCAAATTCAGATGCCGTATTGGCTCACAAGCAGACTCGGCGGCACAAGCGGCACCGGTTTTATCGCTCTTTATCTATCCGGTCTGGTTGTCGGTGTGTTTGCGGCGCCCTGTGTCGGTCCGCCGGTCATTGCACTGTTGACATTCGTTGCGGCAAAAGGAAGCGCCACATTCGGCTTTTGGACATTCTTTACTCTCTCACTCGGACTTGGACTGCCTTATCTCATTCTCGGTACATTCTCGGGACTTATTAAAAAAATTCCACGCTCCGGTTCCTGGCTCGTCTGGGTGGAACATATATTCGGTGTCATACTTACAGGAACGGCGTTGTTCTATCTTTCGCTTGCAGTCGCACCGAAGGAAACCATGTATGTTGTCCCTCTGGTTCTTGTCGTCGGCGGGATCTACCTCGGATTTGTTGACAGCTCCGGTAAAGACAAACCGGTGCTAAAAAATATTCAATGGATTTTCGGAATTGTTGTGATTCTGCTCGGACTTTTCTACGCCAACAGTATAAGAGACGTAGGAATAACTTGGGAAGAATATTCCGACTTAGATTTATCGGAGGCAAAGGAAAACGGGATGCCTGTGCTCCTCGATTTCTATGCCGACTGGTGTATCCCATGTTTGGAGCTTGACCGCAACACCTGGACGGATCCGAAAGTGATCGAAGCAACAAAAGACATCAGCCGATTGAAAGTGGACCTGACATATTTTGATTCACCGGAATCGGAAACATTAAGAAGAAAGTTCAATATCTCCGGTGTTCCAACAGTGGTATTCATCCGAACGGATGGTACAGAAGCGACAGAATCGCGGATCATCGGTTTTATGCCCCCGAAGGAATTTTTGGCTAAACTAAAACAGGCAATGCCCACAGATTATTAGTCTTTCACAATACAGGAGATTGGTATGAAGAAATTATTAGCAGTTATTCTTGTCTCGATATTTTCTATTGCCCTTGTTGTCGCACAGGAAAAGATGAAGACGGACGAGAAACGAACCAAATCCCACTCGATGACCGGCTATTTAGTTGATAAAACATGCGGGATACATATGATTATGGCTGATATCAAGAAATCGAACGATAAAGCCGCGAGACATACAAAGGGCTGTGCGCTCGAAGAAGCTTGCAGTGCAGAAGGTTACGGTCTTGTTACAGAAGGTAAATTCTATAAGTTTGATGCGGCGGGAGATATAAAAGCAAAACAGTACCTAAAAGCCACAAAAAAGGAAGACAATATCAAGGTCGAAGTTACTGGAACCATGAATGATGAGCAATTAGTCGTAGAATCGATCAAAGACTTCGAACTTGTTCCTATGAAACACCCAAAAAAGAAATAACATCTTACAATAACTTTTCAGAAGCCGTCATCGCCAATCGGTGACGGCTTTTTTATACCGTTCACTTCATTCGTTTTCCATTTTTTGCTTCCGCCGGCTCCTTTCTGTATATTAGCTTCATTGTGCCTGATAATTTATTGCTTATAGTCTTCGGGATTCTCTCCACCATCGGATTACTCGTTGGCGGGATTGCTATCTATCTTGCAATGCAGAGCGCCAAGAAAAAAGATGGTGAACTTATGATGGCATTTTGGGCATTTATCGCGCTTGCCGGTCTTACCTTTGCAGGAATGAGTTGGGCATATTTTATTATCCCAATTCTGGCAAACCGGTTGTTTTGATTTTCCTGCTTGCCTTTCATTCAAGTCTGAATTACTTTACTCTCAGATAAAATAGATCGAACGACCGAAGGGCATATGATAACTCGCTTACAACCTCTTCTTCATAAAAAAGAATTGAAAGTTTTTTCACGACTCACTTCGCCGGTCAAGATACAGAATTTTCTTGATTCCCTTCCCTACAGTGATGAGAAACGGTATCGGTGCCCACGAAGTGTTTTGCTGGATAACAAAGCCCATTGTTACGATGGCGCCGTCTTTGCCGCTGCCGCTTTGCAGATGATCGGCTTTCCGCCGCTTCTTGTAGAGATGCTGCCGAATGACCGCGATGACGACCACATTCTTGCTGTCTTTCGACAAGGAAAATACTGGGGTGCTGTAGCAAAATCAAATTTTGTAGGACTTCGATATCGTGAACCGGTGTACCGAAGTCTGCGCGAACTGATTATGTCATACTTCGAATCATATTATAACATTGCTGGAGAAAGGACACTCCTCGGTTACACGGCTCCCTTGAATCTCAACCGCTTTAGCAAACTCGACTGGCTCATTCATGACAGCGCTATGGATGTTATTGGCGACGCATTGAATGGTATTCGGAAATATCGTATTATGACAATGACAATGATACGGAAACTTACATGTGTCGATAAACGTTCCTATAAGGCAGGCCTTCTTGGATCAAAACAATCCGGCCTTTTCAAACCATAACGGCATCGACATTTATTTTCATCAACGATATCCAGATGAAGAACGAAAAGCTGCAACAGTCAAAAATATTTTTAGAAGAACTGAGAGAAAGAGAGCGGCTTCGAACCTGCGGTGAAGAAGCAGCTCGGCGCTATCAAATAAATCACCATGATCGCTTTTTCAAGACTCTCGAAATCTGTAAAAAAATAGTCCCCGATCCTCGCGCACGTGTGCTCGATGTGGGTCCGTCATACTTCACAACACTCTTAGCACAAGAATACAAAGATGTCTCTACACTCGGGCTCGATATAATGACAGATCATGGAGGTCAGCGTAATGCTTCTGCCATTGCCCTGGCACTTCCCCATGTGATGTTTGAATTAAACAATTCCAGGGACATCAGGCGCTGGCCAAAGGTTGCACGACCATTTGATTTGATCGTATTTGCGGAGACGCTTGAACATTTGTACACTGCTCCGGAATATTCATTGGCGTTTCTCGGCAGTCTTCTGACCGAGAAGGGAATTCTTCTCGTCACAACACCCAATGCTGCAATGATCATGAAGCGTCTCATTTTATTGCTCAAGGGAAAAAATCCTTACGAGAAAATTCGATTAATAGGAGAGAACCCCGGGCATTACAGGGAATATACGATGAAAGAATTGTTAGATATTGGTACACTGTGTCGACTTGATCCCGTCTATGCTGAATATATTAATTTTTATGCTTCTGCCAATTTTATCTATGGGTTTTTGAAACGTTTGAAGCCCGCATTCAAGGATAGCTTTGTGATTGCATTTCGGAGAATGTAGCCCTAGTATTATTTCTAAGGAAAGGAAGATCGTTATGGTAGAAAGTACAAAGTATATAGATGCGATAGAGCGACTTCCCAATGCTCTTCGCGCCGCTGTACATGGGTTGTCTGAGAAGCAGCTCGATACACCTGTCGGCGAGGGCAAATGGACCATCCGGCAAATTACGCATCATATTGCCGATGCCAATATGAACGCGTGCACTCGGATGAAGCTTATCGTCACTGAAGAAAAGCCCATCCTGAAACCATATAACCAAGATCAATGGGCAATTCTTGCAGATTGCAAGAGCGGTCCGATTGAATCAAGCCTGACGCTTATCAAAGGATTGCACGAACGATGGGTTCTATTCTTGCGATCACTCCCGGAAACAAGTTGGACGAGAGAAGGAATTCATCTGGAAAACGGCAAAGTGGCACTTTTTGATGTACTAAAATTATATTCGAGACACGGTGAAACTCACATGCAGCAGATCGTCACATTCCGTGAAAAAATGAAATGGTAGACAGAATCCACAATGAATCATAAATGGATTCAATCATTCCCTGCCGCTATTATTGTATGCGATGTCCATGGGATCATTCTTGAAATGAATGATAAGGCAATCGATGTCTTCAAAGAAGATGGCGGGGAAAAGCTTCTCGGCAAGGACATCCTTGAATGCCATCCTGAACCGGCGCGCTCACAGCTTGCGGAAATGTTAAAAACCGGGAAACCGAATTATTATACCATCGAAAAGCGAGGCGTAAAAAAGTTGATTTATCAAGTACCGTGGTATCGGGATGGAACATACGCCGGTTTTGTTGAACTCAGCCTTCCCATTCCATCCGAAATGCCACATTTTATTCGGGCGTAAGAGAAAGAGACAGAAACGTATGCAATTCCTCGAATGGGAAGATTCATATAATATCGGTGTAAAAGAGATCGACATTCAACATCGTGGATTGTTCGACATCATCAGCAAACTCTCCGCAACACGGCGATTCGAGACCGAAGGATTATATTTCCTCGCTACATTGGACAAACTTGTCGAGTATGCGAAGATTCACTTTGCTACCGAAGAACGCTATATGCGGGAAGCCCAATATCCAAAATTAGCTGAACATCAGCAGGAACATAGGTTATTCTTTCCGGAAGTGGAGAAGCTTATGAAAGACCTTGAAAACAAACAACCGAACATTCAACAAAAGATTCTCGATTTTCTTAAAGACTGGTACATGTCTCATATTTTGGGTTCAGATCGCGATTATCAAAAAACGCTGAAGGATAAAGGATTTACATAAAAGCAAGGAGCCGCAGTCAATGAAAACCATAGAATGGCAAGACGAATATACCGTTGGCGTGAAGGAGCTTGATGACCAGCACCAAAGTCTGCTCAACATGATCAACACGTTGCTTGAAGAGCAGAGAGACAAATACGAAGCAGCAAAATTTTCGCCGGCGCTTTCCTCGCTCATTCATTATGCCTATACACATTTTGCGACAGAAGAACGGTATCTCTTACAAGTACATTTTCCCGATCTGAAGCAGCATGTATTGGAGCACATTGACTTTATTATGAAAACGGTTGGTTTTGCTTTGAGAATAGAAAGCAGCGGGGATGAATTGCGAATAGAACTTCTCCGATATCTGAAAGAGTGGTATTCCTCCCATGTGCTTGGAACCGACAGACATTACATTCCATTCCTTGCAACGAAAAAGAATATATAATCATGGTATACGGGATTTCATTATCAATAAACAGGAAGATTTCCAGGGATAAACTATGTCGACAAAACTTGACGAGTTCCGCAAGTACCGCGCAAAAATGAACGGCCGCATTGGTCAAATCGATCATCTTGGTATCAAACGTTTTCTTAATTTGGATGGTGCTGCCTACAAAGAAGGAACGCTCGATTCCAAGACAAAAGAATTGCTGGGCTTGGTAGCATCGGCCGTTCTCCGGTGCAACGATTGCATAGACTATCATCTCATACAATGTATCGATGCAGGATGGAAGGACGAGGAATTATATGACGCATTGAACGTGGCGCTCATTGTCGGTGGAAGCATTTTTATTCCGCACCTGCGCCACGCCGTGGAAACAATCGACACACTTCGTGCCGAACGGAAACCTTTGGAAGTCTGAGCCGAATCAGTGAAGCCTTTTTCATATAATGAAAATATTCCGCGGAGTAATGTATGCCATACCTATCTCGTTTTTCATTCCTTCTTATCTGCATATTATTCTTGACTCTCTCTCTGGAAACACACTTGAAAGCACAGGTGGCACATCTTATATGGATGAAAGACTCTCAAACAAATCTTGAAAAAGAACTTATCGCAAAATTTGGCGAATCGCAGAGTGCACGTGTGCAAAAAGGATTAAAGCAAGTCGCCGACTTCTGGCGCGCGGAAGATGGTGATGCGGCTGCATTTGAGGATTTCGTTCGCACAAACTTCGCTGGTGATCAAACAACACTTGATGTAATGTTCAATCGCTTTGAAAATCTGCTCGAACAACTCAGCGGCCATATGAACGAGATCGGGCTTGCATTCCGTCAGCAATCAGAGCTTGAGCTAGGACCAATCTACCCATTCGATGAAATCTTCGCCGCATATTCTCCGGACGCGCACATCACAGATGATTTTTTCAAGAACAAACTCGCTTTCATAGTACTGCTGAATTTTCCGCTCACGACTCTCAACGAACGGTTGACGAACGGTGAACAATGGTCGCGCCGCCAATGGGCAGAAGCACGGCTGGCACAGCGTTTTTCTAAACGTATTCCGGCAGAAGTCAATCAGGCTGTTGCGGAAGCCGTTTCGATCACCGATCAATATATATCTGAGTACAACATTTATATGCATCATCTCATCGATGTAAAAGGCAACCGTCTCTTCCCTCCAAAGATGCGGCTGCTCTCCCATTGGAATCTGCGCGATGAATTGAAAGCTGATTACAATGACAAAGAACATGGAATTGCCAAACAGAAAATGATCCAGCAGGTGATGGAGCGGATAGTCACTCAGACAATTCCGGAAATTGTTATAAATAATCCGAGTGTGGATTGGAATCCTGTGACGAACGATGTGAAGCTCACGACGGCTCAAGATTTAGACTCACCGCTTAAGGCAGAGATCAGGGTAACCAATGCCCCAGAACCTGATACACGGTATGCAACTTTATTAAAAGCCTTCCTCGCTTCAAAGAAAGTCGATCCATATTCTCCCACTGCACCAACATTGATCGCGCGCAAATTCGACGAGGAGCGTGAAATTCCGGAAGCGAGTGTAAAGGCAATGCTCGAATCGGTGTTGAGTTCACCGCTCGTGCCGAAAGTAGCGAAGATGGTTGAGGAAAGAATAAGCAGACCCCTTGAACCGTACGACATTTGGTACAATGGTTTCCGTGCAAAGGGAAGATATACCGAAGCACAGCTTGATGAAATAGTAAAGAAGCGATATCCGACACCCGATGCGTATAAAGCAGACATGCCGAATATGCTTATGAAGCTCGGTTTCAGCAAGGAGCGTGCGGAATATCTTGCCGACAATATTTTGGTCGATCCGGCTCGCGGCTCGGGACATGCTGCGGGCGCAGGAATGCGTTCGGCGAAAGCGCACTTACGTACTCGTGTCGGAAAAGATGGCATGGATTACAAAGGATTCAACATTGCTGTCCACGAAATGGGACATAATGTAGAACAGACACTGTCATTGAATGATATGGATCATTACTTTCTCAATGGTGTCCCCAATGTCGCATTTACCGAAGCCATCGCGTTTGTTTTTCAGGCGCACGACCTCGACTTGCTTGGTCTGTCCACTCCCGATCCTCAAAGCGACGCACTCAAGACATTGAATGATTTTTGGATGACCTACGAAATCGCAGGTGTTTCGCTTGTGGACATGGGAATCTGGCATTGGATGTATGATCATCCCGACGCAACACCTGCAGAACTGAAAGCTGCTATGCTTCAGATTGCGAAGGATATCTGGAATACATATTATGCGCATGTCTTCAAGAAAAAAGACGTCGTACTCCTTGCAGTTTATTCACACATCATCCACTCATTTCTCTACATCCCGGATTATGCGATTGGTTATCTTATCTCCCATCAGATTGAAGAGCAGGTGAAGAAGAGTGGCAGTGTGGGTACCGAAGTGGAACGTATGGTCAAAGCCGGCAGTATCGCTCCGGATCTATGGATGAAGAACGCGACCGGTTCACCTGTTGGAAGCGAAGCATTGCTGAATGCAACAGAACAGGCGTTGAAAGAATACAAAAAATAAAATGTTTGAGAACCTTGTCAAAGTTACCTGAGTCCAACCAAGAAAACTTTGACAAGGTTGCCCAAAACCTTCGGAAGGTATTTCCTATCCACCGATCCAGTAGGTCAGCTTTAACATGAAAATATTATCAGGCTTTGAACTGACGAGACGGTCGAAGGAGCCGTTTAATGTAAATGTCCCATCTACTACATTATCGGATCGGCTTTGTGTCCACACTAAAAAGAGCGTTGAACCGGGCATATATTCCCAACGTAACACTGCGTTGCCGCGAAGAGATACAAAATTGAAATTCGGGTTTGAAATATTCATTGCCGGAGCAGGCCTGCTGCCATCGGGATCAAGATCATAGCTGCTGATTGAACCGTCAGAATTGACATTTCTCGTTATTGTAGAACCGTCCTTCCCGAACACCAGGAAATCAAACGATCGTGGACGCGCAAATTCTTTGAAATTAGTAAAATTCCCCGAAGAGAGTAATGGCTGAACAAAGAGTTGGAAGCTCAGCGTCGGTGTGAGCGTCCAATCAACACGTACTTGAGCGGAGAGTTCCTTATAGACCAAATCTGCAAAGATATATCGATTACCATACGTTGTCGTAGCAAGTGGGTCATTAAAATTGTCAATCCAATGTGCACGATCTGAGTTGAATACATATGCCGGACTGAATGATACTGAAACACTCGAGACAGGACGCATAGTAACGGACAAGTTGATAGTATGATAAAATCCATTGCGTCCTTCATATGCATACCAGTAAGCTCCGAAAACATATTTGTTGCGGCTATCGGAAGAATAATTAAAATTCCACTCGTAGCATACCGGATTGAGCATTTTCGGACCGCCTCGCGTGCGGTAATCGTCGAAGGATTCAAATCCATAATCGTAATACAGACCGAAGTAATCATAACTCGGTAATTGGTAATCAATGCCCCCCCACACACCTCGCCAAGTCGCATCCCCGCCAAAGTCATAAGTGCCGAAAACTGCACCATAGATGTTCACATAACGATAATACTGCGTCGGATCACTCCACTTATATCCGGTACCCACATGACAATTGATTATATCAGTTCGCGACAAATATCCGAGATCTCCAGATTCAAAACCCGGGCTGATGAATCCGAGTGCAGCATTGAGTATCATATTGCCTTTTTGTTTGTTAAAGGCAAACCGACCTGCATAACCGCTCACCGATGTTGCAGAACTATCTAAAGAAATATAGTGCGCATCAGGCCGCTGAAAATAATGGGAAGAACTTTGTTGTAAATTTAACATCCGTTCTCGAGTGCCTTGAACGTTCGAGACTGCGGTCCAGCCGGAAATCATATATATTTTTTCCGCATCAAATGCAGTCCAGCCATCAAGAGCAGCGACATAGGCATTTTCATTGACATCTGTTTTAATACCAACGTCATCGAAAAATCTATTCACAGACGTAAGAAGAATTCCCACACCCTGACGGCCCTCGTTAAAATCCCGTTGAACGCGTGCAACCGTGTATAATGTCATCGGTTCGACTTCTAACGACCAATGTGATCCAGCGGTATCCAATTGTGCATACTCACGTTTCGTAAGAGCTTCAATCACTCCGACATTCCATCCATCAATAACTTTACCAGTGATTTTTGCCGCACCAAGGATATGCGTGCCAAGCGGAACATCGGCATAATCATAAGTCGGCAGTCCACGCTGTGGCGTGCGACCGATGCGGCGGCTGTAAAACAAACTTGGCGACGACCAATTAAAATTCCAATAGTTGTTCACACCTCCCTGCCCAAATGAAAAGATATTCATTCCTTCAAGAAAGAAAGGGCGTTTCTCAGTGAAGTATGTTTCCACGTCGCTTAAATTTACAACCGCGGGATCAACTTCCACTTGCCCGAAATCCGGATTGATCGTTCCTTCGAGTACTACGTTGGTGCCTAAACCCCATTTTAAATCCGCTCCGATAGCCGGAGTATATTTTGATCCTGTATTAAACGGATCGCCGGCATCGTGTGGCGCGTACTCAGCTCGTCCGGTTATATATGGAGTAACTTCCAACCGCGTTGGAGGTGTAATATGTTCGATGCCAATAAGATCGGGATAACGGGAGACCGATCCGCTTTCGTTGCGCGGAGTATACACAAGGTAGGCTTGTTCTTTTTTCCTCCCTATAATGCGCTCAAAATTGATTCCCCAAACATATTGGTCATGTTGTTCAAACCGCAATTGGGAAAACGGAATCTTCATCTCAACGCACCATCCATCAGAAGTGATAAGTGGTTTTGCTTCCCATACTCCATCCCAACTTCCATCGCTCCAATCATCATTATAGAGAATGCCATCCTGCAACGTGCCAGCTGCTGATACGATGAAGTAACAACCATTCCGCTTGTCGTGATATGAATCAATACCCACGGCGAATTCATCAGAACCAACTTCGTTATCGCGCCGTGCAAGTCGGGCAATAATGGAATCAGGGTGTGTATCATGCATGCGTGCAGCGATGTACAATGCCTCATCGTCATACGCAACCCATACTTCCGTCAATTCAGTTACAGGTTCTCCCTGGTTTGGTTCTTGCTGAAAAAAAGCTGTCGTGCCTGGACGCTGCCAGACTGATTCGGAGAGTACGCCATCAATCTTAATAGGTTCCTTTGTACGAACAGCAGAAATTTGTTTTACAAATTCAGGAGTTTGTGCATTGAGCGATAAGAAACCTACGAAGACGATGAATAGAAAGCAACCGACAGGGCGCATAGGAAATCCGTTATTAGACATCATCTTTATACATAACCAGAATTAGACTTTTCATAATACTAAAAGGTTGGGGAAACAAAAATAATTTCGATCTTCTGATGCTTTTTTCAATGAATACGGAAGGTTTGTCTTCGATGTTGCAGTATTGAGCGGCTAAAATAATATTTTTTATGTTTACACTCCAATGCTCCTTGGAACAATGAAAAATGGTTGAAACTCCAAGAGGATGTTCGTATATTAGGGACAGTCGTACAAGCCCGGATGGCGAAATTGGCAGACGCGCTAGCTTCAGGAGCTAGTGACCGCAAGGTCTTGGGGGTTCAAGTCCCCCTTCGGGCACAGAAAGACCTCGCATGCCGAGGTCTTTTTTTTTACCTTAAATCCAATTGAAGATTCTAACCATCACAACTCATTGCACAGCATATGGACGTCTATTTCTACGAAGCGTTTGAAGAAGAGGCATGGGCCTTTAAATCTCTTCTTGGTAATCGACTCTCATATGAGATGACGGATAAGACGATTCAAGAAACAGATCATCTCAATCCACCGGCTCGGCTGATCAGTATCCGCACACAATCGATTATTCCGGTGGAATGGGCGGACAAGCTCGATGGTGTACTGAGCCGAAGCACAGGATACGATCATCTGAAGAAATATCTGGGGACAATCCGCCAACCTCTTCCATGCGGTTATCTGGAGGAATACGCAACACGAGCTGTCGCGGAGCATGCAATCTTACTCATAATGGCGCTCATGCGCAGGCTGCCGCAGCAGATGATACAATTCAAACATTTCAATCGGGATGGCCTAACAGGCGGTGAATGCGCCGGCAGGAATCTGCTCGTTGTAGGCGTGGGCCGGATCGGCAATGAGATTGTAAAGATCGGTTCAGCACTTGGTATGAATGTCCGCGGCGTAGACATCGTCCAGTGTCACGAGGATGTGCAGTACATCGGGAAAGAAGAAGGAATCGCCTGGGCTGATGTCATCATCTGCTCTATGAATTTAACAAACGAAAACCGTGGTTATTTTTCTTACAATCTCTTAAAACATGCCAAGCCCGGTGTTCTCTTTCTCAATATCGCACGCGGGGAACATGCTCCTCTTGCCGATATGCTACGATTAGTGCAGGAACGACATCTGGGCGGACTCGGGCTTGATGTGTTTGAAGACGAGCCGAACGTCGCTGTCGCTCTTCGAAGCAAACACACGAATACATTCCCAGCGGCGAAAGTAATAAAAGAATTGCTTCAGCATCCGAATGTTCTCTTCACTCCGCACAACGCATTCAACACTATGGAAGCCGTCCAACGAAAATCTCGATTCAGTGCGGATGAAGTATTGTACTTTCTAGAGAACAAAGATTTCCGGTGTCGTGTGCGTTAGATACGGTGCTGTGTCTCGTATGCTGATTTGTTCCTGCGCATCGCAGCCTGTTCGATTGTTTGAAGAAGCACCTCTCTGAGCTGTGATTTTCCTACCACCAGTACTGGTTCATTCCCGTGATATTCTAAACCATCAAGAAGAGCTTGCATGTACTTTTCTTGGGAGGTTGCAACATAAAAAAAACGGCGATGACATTCTTATTGAAAATCTGATCCCTGTACACCATCTTTCATTTCGGAAGCCGCCGGCAAAAACATTTTAAACGACGAGCCTTTTCCTTCCACGCTCTTCACCGTCATAAATCCTTTATGTCCCTTGACGATCCCAAGGCAAATCGAAAGACCAAGCCCTGTGCCTTTTCCTATTTCCTTCGTTGTATAGAACGGTTCAAAGATCTTATGGATTTCGACAGCCGGTATTCCAATGCCTGTATCGCTAATACTAAACACCACGTACGCTCCTTCGGCCGCATCAGTATTTTCTGCAGCCATCTCCTTCGATACTGAAACATTCTCTACAGAAAATGTCAATTCACCGCCTTGCGGCATAGCATCTCGCGCGTTGGTGCAAAGGTTGATCAACACTTGGTGGAGCTGAGTACTATCACCGATCACCGGAGAAACAGTATCGGATATACGAGTACGGACTGTAACGCTGTTGGGAATGATTTGACCTAATAAACCAGTAATGTCCTTCACGATCTTCAAAGGATTGAGTTTCGCATGCTTGCCTTCCACTCCCTTCACAAAGGAAAGAACTTGATAGACCATTTCAGATCCATGTTTCGCACTTGACTCGATGGCTTTTAAAAGTCGCTGACTTTGGGTATCTAACAACTTCCGTTTGAGTACTTCCACACCAACCAGGACCGGCGCCAGCGTATTGCTCAAGTCGTGCGCGATACCGGTTGCGAAAATGCCGATACTTTCCACTCGCTGTGCTCGGAGAAAGCGTGTTTCTAGCCGTTTCCGGTCTGTCACATCCGTGCAAACCTGAAGAATGCCGGCAGGTTCACTGGCTGGATTGCGAACGAGAGTCCATCGACAATCTGTGATGATGGCCGTTCCATCTCTTTTTTTTTGATGAAGCTCACCCGCCCATGTCGAATACTGAACTGTCAACTCATATGCGCGATCAAATCCTTCTGCTCCATCCACCCCAGAGAGGTACTCCACTACATTTCTTCCTATCACTTCTATCGATTCGTATCCATACAATCGCTCAGCTCCTTTGTTCCAGTATCGTACCGTTTTGTTGAGGTCAAGAACGAGGATGGCATCCTGCGCCTGATCCAGCAGCAACGCTTGTTCACGAATTTTCTCTTCCGCGAGCCGGCGTGTGGTAATGTCGATAATGACTCCTTCGATAAAACTATCAAGTGAATGGATAGACGCAGAGAAAGAAATCCAGAATTCCGATCCATCCTTACGATGCAGAAGTGTTTTATAATCCCCTACAGACTGACCTGCTGAAAAACGTTCAACAAGATATTCCCGGTCTTGAGGAGACATCGTATAGAGCACTTCTTTTACTTCATCCAATGTCTCGACTGCAAACATACGAAGGAGCGCGTGATTGGCATCGACAACATTCCATTGATCGGTTGTTATGCGAAGCATACCGGCAGGTGACTGCTCAAAAAGATTACGGTACTTGCGTTCGCTGATTGTCAGTTCTTCTAATTGACGCTTCTTGGTAACAAGTTCCTTTTGTTTACCTGTCATGACTGCGGCAACCAATCCAACGGTCATGACCAACAGTGCAATTGTTCCAAGTGCAACCGTCCACCAAATATCAAACGTTACGTTTTGCATAGAAAAGCTCGAGCAAAAAGTAAATTCGTAATGATCGTAAGAATCCAATTCAACGACCATATTATTTTCAAACGGTCGGGAGATATCTGGAGCATCCTATTGAAGAACGCAAAGAGAAAGAGCGTTCCCGACGCGTAGACAACTATTCCTGTTACAACCCAAAGGCGCATGTCGTTCATCCAGACAATCTCATTTTCTCTCACGACTTCAACCAGCAACAAAGCTGAAAATATTATTTGAAGGACCTTAGAAAACGTTGCCGTCCATCCATCATCAATAGAGAAAGGTTCAAATGTAAACTTGCTCACAATCCAAAAAACAAAAAACACAAGGAGGGATACCAACAAAACCGATCGAGTCTGTTTCTGCTTAATCCACGATGAATACAATAGCACGATGAACATAAGTTCAATCAAAGTATAAAGGTGCGACAGCCAAAGATTATGGACATGAAACAAGGAAAGCACAACCCCCATCACTACTACGCCAAGAGTGACAACGAGAAACCATTCGAGAATTCGTAAAGAATGTGGGAGGCTTCTATATCGAAAGCCTCCCAGAAGCACGACACTACTTTGCACTAGAATAACAACATAGACAATAAGCGGCAATTGCACAGATGCACCTACTTTGCAAACTCACTTGCTACATCACAGAATGGAGGACAAGGAGTTATCTTCTCCATAATCGATCCAGTTTGTATATCCTGACCTTTTGCGTCAACGCCGACAAGTACCAAAGTCGGTGAGCCATCATCCATCTGAGCATAATAATAACGTATACCTACAACACCGGTCTGTGCAAGAATTTTATCAAATGCACTTCGAGCAAAGAAGCCGCCCTTTATGGAAGGAGCTTTGATATTCGATTTGTAATTATTAATAAATCTAACGGCTGTCACCAAATCAACTTGATGATCTGCGTTGATCTGAGCACTGCTCAAAACTTGTTGATCCTGAGAAGCCGGCGCGCTCTTCGCGAGGCCATGAAATGCCCAAAGCAATCCAAAGCATAATACAACAAGAATGCCAAGGACAAGTGTTCGTGTGGTTTTCATAAAATTCCTCCTATGAAAGTAAGAAGTGATTGGTGCTCATTCTCGTGTACTGGCGTTACCGAAGGACACGAAACGATGCGATTTTTGATTAGTTTGGCGTCGCACAATTAGAAGGTACTGCATTTCTTGAAAAAAACAAACACTTCATAGAAGAACTCTTGAAGCAACCTGAGAAAAGGTTTTCTGCTCGAACACTTTTCCCTATATTACGTTGCATTTACAGTTATCGGTAATCAGTATGCTTTCACTCGAACATATTACTCTTGAGTTTGGAGAACGAACACTCTTCCACGACATCTCTACAACCGTCGGCCCGCGCGACCGCATCGGATTAGTTGGTTCCAACGGCAGCGGAAAGACAACGCTGCTCCGTATCATTTCCGGTGCACCGCAGGGCGAAGAAGGAACCGTCAAGAAAGCCCATTATGTAACGGTCGGGTATCTCCAGCAGGAAACGATTGCTCTCCATGGCAAAACGCTTTACGAGGAAGCAGAGACAGCGTTTGAAGATATATTAGATACACAGCAAAAATTGAGTGAAGCACAGGATACTCTGGCTGATCTCGATCCGACAAGTGAAGAGTACGCGGACACACTTGAAGTCTATGGGGAATTACAGCATAAGCTCGAAGAGCTTGACGCGTACCGGATGCGCTCGAAGATCGAGCGCGTCTTGAATGGATTGGGTTTTTCACAAACAGACCTCAATCGCCTGACAGAAGAATTCAGCGGCGGCTGGCAAATGCGTATCGCGATGGCAAAATTGCTGTTGCAGGAGCCGAGTCTTTTACTTCTTGACGAACCGACGAATCACCTCGATCTCGAATCGCTTCAATGGCTGGAAGAATATCTTCGTCAATATAACGGCGCTATTATCCTCGTCTCGCACGACCGTGCATTCCTCGATAACCTCACTTCACGTACATTTTCTCTTTCTGCCGGGAGGTTTGAGGAATATGCCGGCAATTATTCTTTCTATGAAAAAGAGCGCCTTGTTCGGCGCGAGCTTCTTCTGAGTCAACAACGGAATCAGCAAGACCAGATCAAGCAGACGCAAGAATTCATCGACCGCTTTCGGTACAAAGCCACCAAGGCCCGGCAAGTACAGAGCCGCGTGAAGATGCTGGAGAAAATCGAAATAGTCGAAGAAGAACGTGAAGAAGAAGCGCTTCGGTTCAGGTTCCCACAGCCGGTTTCGAGCGGGCGTGTGGTTTTAGATTTACAGGGAATACACAAGAGCTACGATTTGCTGCAAGTCTTCAGTCATCTTGATTTCAAAGTGGAACGCGGCGACCGTATTGCAGTCGTGGGCGTAAACGGTGCAGGAAAATCGACGCTCGTCCGGATTATTTCCGGAGAAGAATCATTTGAGAAAGGCGAACGGATCGTTGGACATAACGTTCTGCTCTCTTACTTCGGACAGGATCAGGCAGATGAACTTGATCTTTCCAAAGATGTTCTTCAAACGGTAGAAGAGGTTTCTTCATCCGAGACAAAGACACAACTGCGCACTCTTCTCGGTTCATTCCTCTTCCACGGCGACGATGTATTTAAACGAGTGTCAGTACTTTCCGGCGGCGAAAAAAGCAGATTAGCCCTCGCACGCATGCTCCTGCGTCCAGCCAACTTTCTCATCATGGACGAACCGACCAATCACCTTGATATGCGTTCGAAGAAAGTACTACAAGCCGCACTCGCCGAATATGAAGGAACGTTCCTCATCGTTTCGCACGACCGTGCCTTTCTCAATCCCATAATCAATAAGGTACTGGAATTACATCCCGGCTCGATGCGTCTCTATCTCGGTTCCATGTCGGAATATTTCGCAAAGAAAAAGCAGGAGAGTCTTTCACAGCAGACCGACACTCACATGAACCCGCTGGATAATTCGAAAGCAACAGCGCACGCTGCACGGCAGGAAGAGCAAGACCGCAAAAAAGCAAAAGAGAAAGAAGTGCGCTCTGTCAAGCGGCAGTTAGAAGCAGTTGAGGCAGAGATCGCTCATCACGAACAGAGGAAAAGCGAGATCGAAAGTCTTCTTGCCGATCCGGAAATGTATAAAAGGGGTGATGAAGCGAAAGCTATTTCCTCAGAATACAAATCGGTTCAGAAAGAATTAGACGACGCCTACTGGCGTTGGGGAAAAGTATCGGAGCAGCTCGAGAAAGTACAATCTTCCGCATAGATCCTACAGCCGAGGCCGTCCTGTCCGCTATCTTGCTGGGCAGATATCCTCGGCTCTCTAAACCGTATGCAATCTCGATATCTATCAGGACGGCTACAATTTTTATCCTTTCTTCCGTCAACCGCAAAGCTTATACACCAGTTTATCTGTCTTTTTATCCAGCGAAACGATTGGGCACTTTTTAAAAACTGTCCCCCTTATAGGGGGACAATAGGGGGTTCTTTAAATTTTCATAAATTACCTCAATAATGCCGTCCGTATTATCTAATACTTCTACAGAATTAAACCGCAATATTCGAAATCCCTGCTGTTGAATAAATTGATCTCGTATTTTGTCATGCTCTTTTCCTGCATGTGTAAAATGTTGTGAACCATCTATCTCAATAACCAATTTTTCTTTCCAGCAAACAAAATCAACAATGTATTTCCCTATGGGCGTTTGACGTCTGAAATAATATTCTAATTGCTTTCCACGAAGCCGTGACCAGAGTTTTTGTTCTCCATCGGTCATGGATTTACGAAATGCCTGTGCTCTGCCAACAGAGCCATGTCGATAACGCAAAGGTTCTGCCATTATTTTGAACCTCTCCCCCGCACAGAAGCATTGCGGGGCAGGCCTAACCCTCTCCTATCCCAAAGGGATGCCTTCGGCACAAGGAGAGGGGACGTTCGCGCTTGGTTTTCAAATAATCCAATTTTTTATATGCTTTCAATATCCTCCACCTCCAAACCGTTGGAAACGGTTTTATTCATTTTTATCTCCAGGCAGCACCACGTTTAAACGTGGTGCTATCAATATTCCACAAATCCTGTTAAACCGATTTATCGTTTTTCCCCTCCACAATCTTTATTTCTTCCTCCGTCAACCCATAAATCTTATACACCAGTTCATCTATCTGATGTTCCAAATCGGTCGTATCGGCGGTTGGAGACTTTTGCTTCTTTTCGAGAATCTTATCGACAAGCTTTAAAAAAGGTTGTTGTCCTTTTTGTGTAACAAGCTTGATTGGAAACTTTTTGCAGTTTTCTATTAATATTTTCTGAAACAACTCTTTTTCAATATCAAGGTAAAGATACTTATGAATAAAATTGACTAGCGTTGAATTGAGCAATGCGGTCAAATATTTAGGGTCAATATTCTTTTTGGTAATAATTCCAAAACCGATTTGACTAAAATATAAGGATGCTTCGGTATATCCAGCATATATTCTTAATGGATCACCTGAAATTATCTGTCTAACTATTATTCTAGGTTTAGTAAAGAACCGTTCTTCTCTTGGTGCACCGAGCCAATCGCCATATTTTAAATATTCCTGCGGGGTTGTATCTATATAATACCGTTGAACGTTTTCACCTGAAATCACCGGCTTATATTCCTTGCTAAGTTTCTTATTTGAATGAAAGCCTCTCTCTTCTATTAGTGTTTCTGAATGTCCCTTATATTTATCGTAAGGCGTTATGCCTAATGAAAAATCAGCAATATCAACAAGAGAAACGGAATTTTCAGCAACCTTTAATAATATTTTCTGGATGTCATTTGTCAAGTAAAGGTTAAATTTATTTTCAAACTTTGCCCAAATGGATTTAGATTGTCTCTTAATCAATTCTCTATTTATTGATTTGATTTGGTCGTCATGTTTGTATCTAATAATGTCTGCATTTTTGTTTACAACACCTTTTTGAAAAAAGATAATAATTGTTTCGACTTTTACATCAGAATCAGAGAAAACGTTATCTGGTAATTTTATGACTTCATACAAAGAATTGAATATGAGCGATCTGATTTTTGAATATGAAGAGTTCATCAACATTGAATTTGGATTTATGAATGAAAATAATCCTCCTTCTTTCATTACATAATATCCCAATTCGATAAAAATCGAATATAGATTTATTCTGTTTTCTGTGGATTTATAAATTTCGAAAAGTGCGTCAACATAATAAGACTCTAATCCTTTTATATCTATATATGGCGGATTCCCGATCACCACATCAAATCCTAAAAATCTCCCATCGTCGTCTAATACTTCAGGAAACTCAAACCGCCATTCAAATGCATGCTCATACAGTCTGTTACTTTTTACATTTTCAATTTCCTGCTCTGTTTTCTCGATAAGTGTTTTCAGTTTTTTAACGTCGGTCTCAATATCCTTCTCCAATAATTTTCCAAAAAGGTTTCCAACTGCTGCTTTGTTCTCCACAAGCGCAAGTTGTCCTTTGTATTTGCTCAGTTTATGGTTCAGCGGATGATTATTGTAGAACTTGTTGATGATATTCTCTTTGAAGCCGTTAATAAAATTTTGCAATTCACCCTTGGCTTCTTTGGACGTGCTGTTTTTGTAAGCAGCAACGGCAATCCTGTATTGGCTTAAAAGATTTTTATCGTTGCGGAAAATATCGCTCAAATCGGCTTGCACATCGTACCGGCTGATAAGCGAATTACCGCATTTGATATTAATGTCTATGTTCGGAAGCGTTTCGAGATACTGATATTTGCTTTCTTTGGTGTAGTAGGCATTTTTCAGCAGCTCAATCCATAATCTCAACCGGCAAATCATTACCGATTTCGGATTAATGTCCACACCGAACAAACAATTTTCAATAAGCATCTGTTTTTCATGGAAGAGCGCTTCCTGTAAAGTCTGCAATTCTTCAATTGGCTTGCTATTCTTATTCAGTGTGTATTCAAACAATTCATCAGTTTCTTCATTAACAATAATCAGCTCGTCGTTCTCAACGACAATCTTGTATCCTTGAAAGCGCAATTCATCTCTCGTATGAAGAATTCGCAGGTCGCTTTTTATGGCTATCAATTCATTCAGTGCAGAAACAAGAAAATGTCCAGAGCCTACCGCCGGATCGCACACTTTCATAGAATTGATAATATCGTTTGCCTTCGCACGCTTCTCTTTATCGGTATACTCAATTGCATCTTTCAGATCGTCAAATGTTTGTATGCTCTGATATGCTTTGATTCCCGAATCCTGAAACTTCTTTACCACCGCTTTACGGAGAGTCTCGCGGCACATATACATCGTAATGAAGCCTGGTGTAAAGTAAGAACCGTCTTTGTAGCCGTTGATTTTTTCAAATATTAAACCGAGAACGGAAGCATTGATAATGGATTTGTTCTCTTCCTGGATGAGTTCTTTGCCTTCACTGGAATAATCGTACGCATCGAGAAACTCAAAGAGATAGTGCAATGTATTCTTTGTTCCGGTTATCCTCTTCCCGTTTGTTCCTTTGAGCATCGTGCCGGAATAGACGGGAATCTCGTTGCGTTCTTTTAATTCTGAAATAACAAATGTGCTGTTTTCCAGTAAGGTTTCTTCGAACAATGAGCTGTTGAGGTATGGCAAATCACCAAATTTCTTTTTTACAGATGGACTTCGTTTTTCCACAGGAAGAGCCAACACTTCAAAAAAGAGTTCGTTTAATTCGTCATAATTGGATGTTCGCTTAACATTTAAGAAAGAATATTGAATATCTCCTCTATGGTAACTGATCAATTGCCCTTCTAACAATTTCAGGAAAAGAATTCTATTGAGCCAGGTAAGGCAGAGTTCAAGTGCAATACTGAATAGTTGTTCTTCTTCTGTTTCGCCGTATTGGGCTGTATTGTCAACTTGTTTAAGCCGGTCTCGTACTCTGAGATTATGAATGGTGCTTTCTAATAACGAACCTTCGTTGCGCTCCTTTTCCGGCTTTCGACCGATAATATATTTTCCGCCATCTTTATTTTCATATAAGCCGACGATGTGCAGCAATTCATTGTAAAATTCCTTGTTCAACGAATTACTATCGTTGGCAAACGGTTTTTTCAATAACTGCTCAGGGGAAAGAATTTTATACAGGTTAACGAGTTGCGTATCCTCTTGTTTCCGCGTATCAGAAATGACTTGTTCGTATTCCTTGAGATTGAAATATGTGCAGGAGAGATCGTGTTCCGCAGCTTCAAGGTATTTTGCGGCAATATTCTCATAGAAATATTTCGTATCGTGCCCGCTTACCTTCCACTCTTCATAGTCTTTAATGAATTTTGCATTGCGGTAGATATTTTTCTCAAACCATACAGCATCAAAAATAAACCATTCATAAATATTTGTAGCAATCAGGTATTTTATTTCATGGTTGTCTTCGTCAACCCTGTTTCGCAAGTAATAGAGGATCAATTCGTGGAGAGCTTTGACATTGGCTTCTTTCTTTGAAACCATTTCGAGTTTATTTCCCGGTCTCTTCGCTTCGATAATAACTCCCACAGAATCCGAAGGGGTTTTGCCATTGTGAATAACAAGATCTGTTCTCTCTTTAGTATTGATGTAGTGAAGGTCTTTGTAGTAGGTATCCTTGAGAAAATCGGCAACAATGTTTTTGAGATGCTCTTCGCTTTCTTCTACATTTATGCTACCGAATAGCTTTATCAGATTAGTCTTGAAATGATCGATCTGCTGGCGTGTGATCCTTTGTTTCTGAAATGCTTTGTTTAAGGATTTTGCAGGTGGAATTATTGTAAGTTTCATCGCGCCTTTTTTCGATGATGCCTTGGATTAGGTTGGTAATTTCGATTCAAATGTAGCTAAAACATTCCTTGGCATCAAGCGGATATCCCTGCAGAGAGAGGCAAAATTTGACAAGGCACTATCCTTCCGACAGAAAGCATCAAATCACAAGTTTTGTGTTCCATCTTTGATAAAATCAACGTACTATCTTATAAGTTGATTACCGTATGAACTCAAAGAGAATTTGATTTGATGGATACAACAGCAGCATTAAAACCCAAAGCACTTATTATCGACGATGACGGTTCGCACCGCCGGCTTGCTCAAGTCATATTCGAACGGAACGGGTTTGATGTATCGATTGCTCATGATGGCAGTGAAGGAGTTCGACAGGCGCTCATCAATCCCCCTGCTGTAGTCATCCTTGACCTCATGATGGAAGGACTGCACGGTTTCGAGGTCTGCAAAATGCTTCGGGCTAATCCAAACTTGCGGCACACAGCAATTATTATCACATCAGGAAAATCATATAAAGCCGATGTGGACAAGGCGATACAGATGGGCGCGGATGCCTATGTAGTGAAACCATTTTTACCCAAGGAACTTCTTGAAATTGCCACCCTCTATATGAATTTACGAGCGAGTCAGCCATGATGAACATTCGATTCTGGGGAACACGCGGATCCATTGCATCGCCGGGAAAATCGACGGTGAAGTACGGCGGCAACACATCTTGCGTTGAAGTGCGTGTCAACAAACAAATACTGATCTTCGATGCGGGAACGGGAATACGGGATCTCGGCAATCAGCTGATGAAAGAATTTGCATCCCAGCCTTTGATGACAGTGCATCTCTTCATTAGCCATACACATTGGGATCATATTCAGGGCTTTCCATTCTTCATGCCCGCCTATGCAAAAAATTTCCAAGTGAATGTCTATGGACCTCCTGCGCGCGATAAAAGTTTGAAGGATCTTTTAAAGTTTCAAATGGATTCGGAATATTTTCCTGTACCCTTAGGCGACCTGAATGCGCAAATTGTCATGCAGGAAGTACGTGAGCCATTCTGGATCGGAGATGCCCAGGTAACACCCTTCTATATCAATCATCCCGCAATGACGCTCGCCTATAAAATCTCCGAAGGTGGAAAAATATTTATTTATGCTTCGGATAATGAGCCATACCGGTACACACTTCATGCCGCACGAAAAGATCAGCTTGCATCTCAATACGGGGCTGAACTGGATCAGAAGTTCATCGACTTTCTCACGGGAGCAGACCTCCTTGTCAGCGAGGCGCAATACACGTTGGATGAATATCGATCAAAGATCGGCTGGGGACATTCTCCGATCGAATCGGTCGTGGAATTCGCAATCAAGGCAAATGTGAAACAACTTGCTCTGTTCCATCACGATCCTGCACATGACGACGCCACAATCGACGCGATGGTAAAGCATGCGCAGAAATTACTCCAGGTACAGAAATCAACCATCCAATGTTTCGGCGCTGCTGAAGGGATGGAAATAAAGCTGGCGTAGTACAGAGGGAGAACAGAAGATACAAATCTTTAACTTCCAGTTTCATTGCTGTTATTTATGTACAAATTGAAACAGGTACTTGTTTCGTTACATACTCCGCGATCTGCCGTTTGAATTCTTTCCGATCAAACTTCTCTGCGTGTCGGCGAATGGCATACGGATCGAACTTCGTTTTTGAAAGAGTCTTTATCGCTTCCACAAGCGCTTCAACAGTCTGATGGTGAAAGAAAACACCGGTTGGTACGTCGCCGTCTCCGACAACAGTTTCCAGCGCTCCCCCTTTTGCAAACGCAACCACAGGCTTTCCGCTTGCCATCGCTTCGAGCGGCACAATGCCGAAGTCTTCGACACCAGGAAAAATCAATGCACGGCATCTTGCATACAGCTTCGCAAGACTTTCATCGTTCTGCCATCCAAGAAATTCTATATTCTTTTTCGCTGTCTTCTTCAGCTTGTCCATCTCAGGCCCGGAACCGACAACAAGAAGTTTCTCGCCAAACCGATTGAACGTCTCAATAGCGAGATCCACTCTTTTATACGGAACAAGTGCACTGACAATGAGATAGTACCCCTCGTCCTTGTTCGACACGGTAAACAAGTCCGTACTCACCGGCGGATAAATGATATCCGATGTACGGTGATAGATTCGCGAGATACGTTCAGCGACATTGTGAGAATTGGCAATAAAATGATGAACACGGTCGCTCGTGCGGACATCCCACCGCCGAAGATACGGCGCAATCAACGACATGGCCGTGCGCGTGACGAATCCTGCGCGATCCTTTCCAAAATATTCTTCGTACTGATCCCAAATGTACCGCATGGGCGTATTACAGTAGCAGATGTGAACTGCACCTCTGCGCGGCTTTGCCGCCTTGGCAACAGCAACACTGGTAGAAAGGATGAAATCATATTCTGAAAAATCGAGCGCATCTATGGCGGCGGGCATCAGCGGTAAATAATGGCGGTACTTCGTTGCTTTGAGAGGGAGATGCTGAATGAATGAAGTTTTAATTTTCATTCGCTCAATAGCAGGCGACATCGTCCCTTCATTATGGATGGTGGCAAAAATCGTTGCGTCAGGAAATAATTCGCAAAAGACTTCAAGAATCTTCTCGCCGCCCCGCATTCCGGTAAGCCAATCGTGAACAAGAGCGACGTTCATTATTCTATTTTCCCCGCGAAGCATTTCAATTTCATCGTGTAAGAAAATAGCAAAAAAATAGCCGCCATCAAAGATGACGGCTATGGCTAAATCCTAGCAGGCATTCTCTTCATTATTTTGAAGGCATCTTACGGATCTCAATATCGCTATTTGAAGTCTCAAGTGTAATAGTCGGGCCACCGCCATTTAAAGTATAGACGCCGTGAATCTCATCGCTTTCATCATCGCCTTCGTATGTATCTGCTTTGAAATCAGAATGGATCGTACATTTTTTGTGATGCCGCCACCATCCATGATTCAGGTTGATCGTGGCTTCGACGATAGCTTTTGCGTGCTCAGGTAAGGCGAGTTGAATTTCTCCTCCGCCGGTTCTGATTTTACTATTTCCAGCATTGCCCGGAGTCAATTCACATTTAACACTTCCTCCTCCTGTCGATACATCTACAAGTCCTATAATATCTTCCATTTCGATGCTGCCGCCGCCCGTCTTTATTTTTGCTCCATATTTTGCCCCGCGGACATAGACACTTCCGCCGCCGGTTGAAAGATCAATCCAGGCGCTTGCATTTTCTGCATCGATTCTTCCGCCGCCCGTTGATGCTTCCACTTTCCCGCCTGTCTCCCGAAATGTAATACTGCCACCTCCGGTTTTTGCACTCAATATCCCGGTGATAAGTCCTGTTTCAATGCTCCCTCCGCCGGTTTGCATGATGGCGTCCCCTTCAACCTTTTCTACTTTAATACTGCCGCCGCCAGTTTCAACTTCGACCTTGCCGATGATATGATCGATTTCGATACTGCCTCCTCCCGTTCCTGCCTTGAAATCGCCGGTAAGCACATCTTTTTGCTTTATACTTCCGCCGGAAGTCTGAACATCAATATTGAATTCCGACGGAACTTTAATACTAAATTTCAAATGGTCGGTATGAGAACGTTTGTCTCTATAATTCACCGTAATATTATTTCCGGATTGACTCATCTCAAGCCGATCAGGATGCCGTTCATCTATTCCTTCCGCTTCAACAAAGACTTCGTCTTTAAGCCACGACTCGATGCGCACTGCTCCCGGTTCAACATCAACCTTCAGCAATCCGCCTTTCTGGACAGTAAAGGATTTTGATTGATAATCGGATGCATCATCTGATTTCTTCTGAGCAATCGAGAGAGACAGCATAACTATACTCATCGATAAGAACACCAGTACCTTTTTCATTCATATTCTCCGTAAAAAGTTGTTGATTTGTTTTTTATTCATCTCTGTCATCGGTGCGTATGTAATGTGAAGTGCTTCGGTTACAATAAACCTACATTTTGTGCTGTGTTTTTTCATAAACAGGACATTTTATCAATACATAATAATTTCTTTGAATTATAAATACTTTTTCATTCCATAATTCTTTCGTATTAAATAGCTTGTGAGCCAACTGACTGAAAATACAAATAAAAATGTTATCCCAAATTTTATATATGCAGGAATATTGATGCTTAATAAAACATATTGGCACCATGTAATAAAAATATAATGTATTATATAGATACTAAATGAATTGGCGACAAGAGAGTCCATCCATATTCTTGAAGATTTAACCAATGCTTTAAATGCAGTTAAAAATGCAATACAACTCAATGTGCAAGATGAAACATATACAATACTATATATCAATTGTGCTTGTAAAGTATTTATATAGTTTTTTTCAACAAGTCGCTTCAATGGTCCATCTATAAATATTAAAAGTATAAACGTCAATAAACACATGACAATCCATAGTGACCATTTATTTATAAAAGGAGAGTCATCCGAAAACAAACCCTTTTCGTAAGCAGCATTTCCGATTACTGCACCTAATATGAAATATCCAAAATAGAGCAATAATCGACTTTTCTGAAAATCAAAAGGACCAAAACCTGTCCATGAGTCAGGACCAAATAACAGTCGTGCAGGAACATAAAGCATCCATGTCAATAAAAACCAAATAATGAATAATTTGAGTGGTTTATCTTTAAAAGTTAGAAGCGATTCACTTAATTTATTTAGTAATCCTTTCATGAATGGGAGAACTAACACAAGAACCAGATTAAATAGAAATAGAACCCAGATAAACCATAACGGACCAACAGGCCATGATTCTGTAGTAAAAAAATCAATAATATAATCTTTAATATTATTCTGTCCATGCGCTAAATAATAGGACGGATAATAAGCTAGTAGCATCAATACCGTTACTCCAAACATAAAGGGAATAAACAGACGAGTAAACCTATCACGTAAAAAAGATACGCTTCCTTTCTTTTGAAGGCTTGCTAATACAAATACACCACTGATTAGAAACATTAAAGACATAAAGTAGATATCATTAAAAAAAACAAAAATATCTAGCCCAATCCATCTTTGAATATCAACAATAGGATGGGTAGATAATATATAGGCTTCTTTATTAAAATTTGCGAATGTGGTATATGCCAGTGCAGAATGATGCGCAACAACCAAAAGAATGATAAACGAACGTAAATAATCAATCCACAAAACCCGGCTTTTCACTTTATCCTATATCTTCCATTTATTAATCATATAAATAGTAAACGGATTTTAATCGAGAATTGTTACGGCCTCAATAAATTGATGTGTGTCATTTCAACATAACACATTACTTTTTTATTTCCGCAGCTTATGTATCTCGATATTCGAATTTGACGTGCTGAGTTCAACCAGTTCACCGCCGCCGTTTAATTTGTAGACTGCACGAATTTCACCGGCTTCTTCGTCGGTATCATACGATTCTTTTGGAAATTCCGACTTTACTATATATCGGCTTTTTCGTGAACCCCATCCATCGAGACGAATGGTTGCTTCAATTGTCACCTTCGATTTTTCATCGATATAAAGCCGCACTTCTCCGCCTGCAGATGCAAGTCTGCTTCCACCTTTGTCGCTGGGAATGAGCTCTGCTTCGACCTCACCGCCTGCCGTCTTCGCATCAATCGAACCGGTGATGTTTTGCAGTTTCACATCTCCTCCCGCGGTCATCGCACTGACCTTTCCACTTGCACCTTTCAGTTCGATATCACCGCCGGATGTGCTGAGAGTAGCTTTACCAGATACTTTACCGACACGAACATCTCCGCCGGAAGTCGAAACGCGCGCTTCACCGCCGACATCACCGATATTGATATTTCCGCCGGATGTGTTCGCTTCAAGAGATTTTGTGACGGACTCAATCTGTATATCTCCGCCTGAAGTATGGACAGCGAGCGAGCCGTTAGCCTTACCAACACGGATATCGCCACCGGATGTTTTCAGTTCTCCTTCGCCTTCAATTTTGTTTGCGGTGATATCTCCGCCGGACGTTGATACCTCAACAGGTCCGCCAAATATATCTCCTAATTTAACATCGCCGCCTGAGGTCAAGCCATCAATTTTGCCTGTGATACTTCCCTTGACCACTAAATCTCCCCCTGAAGTGTTCATGTCCAGATTAAATTGTAACGGCACAGAGATAGCAAAGCGAACATGTCCTGAACCATCATCCCACCGTGATCGATATGATACACGCACGATATTCCCGTTTTGAGTCATCTTCACTTTGTCAAAGTCTTCATCGTCTAACCCCTCTATCACGACAGAGACTTCATTTTTATCCCATGGAGAAATATTAATATCTCCCCTGCTTGTGGAGACTTCTATCGTCCCTCCTTTGCTGACGCTAAACGATTTCGACCTGCTTCCATCTTCTCTTGCCGATGCAAGTGTCGTTGCAAGTAATGCCGCGAGTGTAGCAATGAGTATTCGCGTATACGTTTTCATTGTTGTATCTCCTGCAAAGCTGTTTTTGCTCTAATTCTGATATAGTTATTATCGTCCGATTGAGCCTTATTCTTGAACATCTCAAGAATTTCCCGGTTCACCGGTTGGTTTTCATATTGAGACAAATCCAATGAATTAATCGCTGCAATCTTCAAGCCTGTATTCTTCTCGCTCGCTAAGACTTGAAGAAATGCGCGGACAATGACCGGATCCGGTAAATAATTTCTGAGCACACTGAGTGCTTCTTTCCGTACACCAAGATTTCGATCATGCAAAAGCGCCGTAACGAGAGCAGATTTTACTTCTGCATCAAATTCAGGAACACGGTTCTGTCTTTGCCCTGTTTGTGCACCGATCATATTCACAGCACGGAGTCGCGTGCCGGCATTTTGATCGCTCACGAGTGCTCGTGCAAGTACTTTTTGCACATGCTCCTCATTCACATTGCCGCGTATGTGCACCGGCGTGATTGTTTCAAATGTAAACTCCACATCTCCTGTTTGTGCATCGCGATCAAGGAAACGGATATTCGTAATTTGAGACTCTCCTGCTTCCATCGCCGCCGTCTGTTTTAATGCTGAGGATTTTTCTGAGGGCATTTTGAAGACGAAATATCCAACAAGAATTCCCATTGCGATCATCGCGACTCCGCCCAGTGTCACCTGAACTGGTGGAACAAGAATTCCATCGAGTACATCTTTCACTTTGCCCCATAGTGATTTCTGTGCTGCTCCAGCATGAATTCGTGATCGTAGATTTCTTCGTGCGTCCTGAAGCAACGACTCTTGTGCTGCGACCGATTGACGATGTGCTAACGTACTATGGAGTTTTTTCAATTCATTGAGATTCCTCCGACATTGCTCACATGTTGCAAGATGGTCATCCAGCAAAACTCGTTCCTGTTCGCTTAATTCATGATACAAGGAAAGCTGGAGCCATTCCTCAAACTGTTTGTGTTTCATAGACCGTTCCTCGCTTTTTTCTTCAACTTGAAAAAACTTTCAGCTGCTTTCGCAAACGCGCCGTTGCTTCAAAGAGATACTTCTTCACAGTTCCTTCGTTGCATGTCAGCATTTCTGCAATCTCTTTTAACTTATAGCCCTCATAATGCTTCATTGTAAACACCATCCGCTGACGCGGCGAGAGCGTTTTCAACGCTTGTTCCACGCGCAGAGCTATCTCCGCATCATATGTCTGCTGATCAGCGGCCGCAGTATCGGAGAGTGTATCTTTCAATGCATGCGGTTGACCGTCTTCATCATTGATACTCTGATCGAGCGATGTATGCGAATTTCTGTTCCTGCGTGATCGATGACTTAAACAAACATTTGTCGTTATCCGGTAAATCCATGTAGAAAATTCGCTCTTGTATTGAAATTTTGGAAGGCCTTTGTACACCCGGAGAAATACTTCCTGATAGATATCTTTTGCATCATCGGCGCTTTGGACATATCCCGCTGCGATTGTGAGAACTCGTTTATCATGCAGTTGAACAAGCTGTTCAAATGCGTTCATATTCCCTCGCTGGGCTTGCATAATCAACTCGGTTTCATTGCCGGTCATACTTTCGGAATTCCTTTGTTCGTCAGACATGAAATTAGACCTTCGATCTGTGGAAAAGGTTGGGGCTTTGCTTAAAGATAATGACTCCTCAGACTTCATTCAAGGACCCACCGCTTCATCACATAACTTGCATCCATCAATCTGCCTTGATATATTGATACAGTTGAATAATTTTGATCATTTCAGGAACGTATCACGATAGATTTTCCATGGAAATCTTTCTCAACCTGCTTATTATCTCAGTGCTTTTTCTCATTCAGGCAGCGTTTGTGCTGCTTGTCGCAGGTCCGCTGATTTTGCTCAAACCGGTCCGACGGAAGAAGGAATGGTACGCTCAGTTTACCACTTTTCTTGAGCCAAAGGATGCTGGACTTCCGCAAGAGAATGTAACTCTTGAGACGTTTGACGGATGGAAGCTGAGCTGCTGGTTCATCCCGCAAAAGAAAAAAACTCGCGGCACAATAATTTATTTGCACGGGGTTGGTGATTGTAAAATTGCCGGTATTGCATTCGCGCGATTTCTCTATGACGAGGGATTTAATATTTTTCTCTACGATTCACGCCAGCATGGCGAAAGCGAAGGTCCTTATTGCACTTACGGATTTTATGAGAAGTATGATGTTTCAGCAGTGACCAGATATCTCCGGTCAAGAAAAGAGAGAAAAATCGGAAAGATCGGCCTCTTCGGCACATCGATGGGCGGAGCTGTTGCGATTCAAGCAGCTGCAATCGATTCTCGTATATCCGCCGTCGTTTCCGAATGCAGCTATACCTCATTGCGTATTGTCTTCGTGGATTACCAAAAACGTATCATCAAATTGCCCTGGCATTTTTTGAGGAATATCGCGCTCGTCCAATCCCAGAAAATAGCAAACTTCAAAGCGAGACTTGTCTCGCCATTAGAAGACATCAAACGCGTACATGTACCTATCCTCATTGTTCATGGGAAGAACGACTCATTTATCAAATCTGAATACTCTAAGTTGCTTTATGATGCCGCCAATAAACCTAAGCGACTTCTCCTTATCGACAATGCAGGCCACAATGATGTATGGGAAGTTGGCGGTGCGGCATATAAAGATTCTGTGGCTTCATTTTTTAAAGAACATTTAGCTTAAGAGAGATATTTCCATGAAGCGCTTCCTCCTCTTCTTCATTATTCTCCCTCCATTGAGTTATGCACAAATACCATTTTCATCGGATAGTGCTCTCTCATATCTTAAAACTATATCTGTTACCATCGGTGCGCGGCCGATGGGATCGCCCAATGAACGGCGTGCGATGGAATTTGCACTTGCAAAGTTTCGCGAGTTTGGAATGGATGAAGCATATGTCATGGAAATGAAAACCGCGAAGAACGATATGACCGGTTCTTTCGTCAACACGAATAGCGGTATTGCTGTCGGAGTGTTACGCGGGAAGACTGACCGCATCATCGTCATTGGCGGACATATCGATTCAGCGGGACCAAATATCCCCGGTGCAAACGATGACGGATCGGGATCAGCATCGGTCATTGAGCTTGCGCGTGTTCTCTCAAAAGAGCGGCATCATTCAACCATTCTCTTTTGCCTTTTTGGAGGAGAAGAAGAGGGACTTATCGGCTCGAAATATTTTGTCGATCACTTTTCCCGGATTGACAGTGTAATATTGATGCTGGAATTAGACATGGCCAACGGCCGCGATCCTCTCATCCCGACTATCGACTACAAGGGCGGCAACACACCGGTCTGGCTTGTGCAAGCGGCCTATGAAGAATTCGGGAAGTTGGGATATTCAGGTTTAGACTATCCCACACATTTCTTCACAGCGATGAGTATGTTACCCGGCGGCGGTGTTGGCTCCGACCATGAGCCGTTTCTATCAAAAGGAATCCCTGCAATAGATTTCACTTCTGATATGAATGATCCTATCCACACGCCGCAGGATGATTTTGAACATTTTAAACCAAGCGGCCTCAAGCGGAGCGGAGATCTTGTCTATGCACTCATCCATCGATTCGACGAAAATGTGCCGGAAGTAAAAACAAACAACTATTACCTCCTGCAGATTGGCAAACGCGCGCTATTTTTTCCATTGTGGTTATTATCCGCATTCATTATCGTATCGGTCGTCCTTGCAATCGGTGCTCTCATCGTTGTACGGAAGCGAAGGATTGAAACAGAGAGAAGTCAACGACCCAAAGTACCTGCTCTGAAATTATTCCTTTTTGCTCTGCTTATCCAAACGTGTGTGTGGCTTTCGGAAAATCTTGTCGGACTTATCAAAGGAACGCGCTTTCCGTGGATTGCCTCTCCCGATGGATATTTCGTACTCGGATTCCTTGCGGCGCTGCTTGGGATCATCTTCTCGTTGAAATTCAGTCCGCGTATGAATTTGAGCAAAGATCCGTACCGATGGTTCCTCCGTACCTTCGTCTTTCTGCTCGTATTCACTTTGCTTCTCGCACTTATCAATATCAAGGTAACATTGTATCCGGCTCTTGCGCTGTTCTTCCTCGCACTTGCCATGCTCGTGCATAAACCCCTGTTGAAATTATTCTTCTGGATTCTTTCACCACATTTCATGTTTCGATTAATGTTTTCAGAAGGATTTGTTTTTTTAGGAAGAACAATGGCACTCCAATCCACTCAGCCCATGTGGATGTATTTCGTTTTACATCTCTTCTACATTCTCTTTTTTGCACTTTGGTCGTTCCCGTTCCTGCTTGGCTTCGCAGCCGTCTACTTCGATAGTGGTATCGATCTCTTGTGGCTGAAGTACTGGAGAACACGAACCGGATTAATCGTGGGCTCAGCATTATTCCTTCTCTGTGTTCTTGTCTTATCATCCTTCCCTTCCTATTCCGATGAATGGAGGTCAATCATCACTATTGACCAATCATTGGATATGAACACGGGAAAAGGAACAGTACAGTTGAGAAGCAGCGAATACCTTCGGCATCTCACCATTCATCTCGCAGAAAAGGACACTATGATTTCAACTTGGGAACGGAATGTGCCAGTAAAGGAATTTACTTACCATAATGCTCCGTGGATTCAAATCGAGAGAACAGTTCTGTCTTCTGTAGATTCGAGCGTCACCTACGACATTCTTACAACACTTCATTTCAAGTACCGGCCTCAGAACTTCATACTTTCATACTCTACAAAAAAGGGCAAGATAGAGGATGTTGCAGGAGAATTTATTACAAATACGACCTCACATAGTGTTTCCCTGCAATGGAAATCCTTCCCGGATACAATAATGATGATACCGATTCATTTCAAAGTAACGAAAGCAGACAGCGTGACCGAGACTCTTGAGGCAAAATTTGTTGAATTGATAGAACCTGTTCACATCGAGAAAAACCATACCAATATCGATTCGCAGACCATTCTGCGGCGAACAGAAACAATTCACGCCGGAGAAATACAATAATAGAGATTGTACCGCTATTTTGATTCCGGCACACTTATTTTTGCTTGAAGCAGTGCTACATTTTCAATGTGGTACGTATGAGGAAACATATCGACCGGTTGAAGCTTCATAAGCTGATATTTCTCGGCACAGAGTAATTTCACATCGCGCGCCTGCGTTGCCGGATTACAGCTCACATAGACGATTCGTTCCGGTGCTATCGCTACTATTTCTTCAACAACTTTCGGATGCATACCGTTACGCGGCGGATCTATAACAAGCACATCAGGTTTTGGATGAGATGACATCCATTCTGTATCTTTCGTCAATCGTTCTTTCAAATCACCAAGTAAAAACCGGCAATTGATGATACCATTCTCCCGAGCATTCTTTTCTGCATCACGGATCGCACTTTCCACAGATTCAATCCCGACTACTTCCTTGACTGCATCCGAAATAAAAATAGCGATAGAACCGGTCCCGGAATAAAGATCGAACACAACATCGGTGGATTTGAACCCGCCAAATTCTTTCACCACTCCATAGAGCTTTTCCGCCTGTGCCACATTCGTCTGGAAAAATGAACTTGCAGAAATCGAAAAGTGATGATTCCCCAGCTCTTCATGAATCCATCCGTCGCCAAGATAAACCATCTCTGTTTCGCCGAATGCAATTTGTGCTTTCTTGGCGTTAATCGTATTCACCACTGTCGTCACTTCACCTATATTCGCTTTCAACTCTGCCGCATATTGCTTCATCACATCAGGACGGTCTTCAAACGTCACAAGATTCACCATGAGTTCTTTTTTTCTCTTACTCTCGCGGATGACGAGGAAACGGAGATAACCAGTATTTCGGTCAGAGTCATAGACGTTCAAATGATTCCGACGGGCAAAATCTCTCGTGAAATTTAATATCTGATTTGAGAAATGGGATTGAAGATGGCACTCATCGATATCTAAAACCTTATCGTACCGCTGAGGAACATGTAAACCAAGAAAAACAGGTGATTGGGGATTGGGGATTGGGGGATTGTCCTTGAAATAATCGCTGGGAGGGAGTTCAACTTCCGACCTTACGGGTGGCGATGTCAGCCATTGTTTTTCGGCAAACGAATATTCCATCTTTCCGCGATAAAAATAAATCTCGTCCGCGCCGATAATCGATGAGACCTGAATATTCGAGAAACCACCGATTCGTTCGAATGCATCTACCACTTGCTGCTGTTTGAAACGGAGCTGTGCCTGATAATCAACATGCTGCCACTTGCATCCGCCGCACACACCGAAATATTTGCAGCGCGGTTCTACACGCAATGGCGACGGGCGTTCCACGCGCATGAGTTTTGCTTCAGCAAAACTCTTTTTGATCTTGGATAGTTTCGCAACAACGAGATCGCCGGGCACAGCATTCTCAACAAATACGACCAATCCCTCATGACGTGCAATGGCTTTTCCTTCAAACACTGCGTCTGTTATCTCAAGCTGTAATTCATCTCCACGATGTAAATCAATCACAGAAACACTCATTTCTTTTTAGAATAAAAAACCTCTGATACGACTATCAGAGGTTTTCTCAACTACTAAAATACTTTCGACTCAAAGACTTCTAACTCAATTACTTTATCATACTTCCCGTGCGGCCTTCAGCAATGCTTCCACTTTCTCCGGTGTCTCTGCTTCAGCATAGAATCGAATCAACGGCTCAGTGCCGGACGCACGGACGAGCACCCATCCATTCTCCACAAAAAGTTTGAAACCGTCTTTGGTCTCAATACGCTGAACAGAAAATCCGGCAATCTGCTTCGGTCCTTTCTTATAGAGAGCAAGAATACGCTGTTTCTCTTTTTCGGTCAGATGCGCATCGTATCGATTGAAATAATGCCATCCGAATTCAATCATAAGTTCATTGACAAGCTCGCTGAGTTTCTTTTTTCGAGTTGCCATGATTTCGGCTAGCAGCAATCCAATGTACGTCCCATCGCGCTCAGGCAAATGTCCTTTCACACCAACACCGCCGCTTTCTTCTGCCGCAATGAGAATGTTGCGCTCGACCATCAATCGGCAGAGATATTTAAATCCCACCGGCGTCTCGTGCAATACCAAGCCGTACTTCTTGCACATCTTGTCGATAATTTGACTGACAGAAAACGATTTCGCCACTTCGCCGGTCATCTTCTTTTCTTCGATAAAATATTTCAGAAGGATTGCAAAGATCCGGTGTGAATCGACAAAGTTGCCATCCTCATCAAATGCCCCAATGCGGTCTGCATCACCATCCGTGGCAATGCCGATGTCGCATCCATTTTTCACAATCGCCTCAATCAATCCAGGAGTATTTTGTGGCAAAGGTTCGGGATGACTCCCGCCAAATGACGGGTTGAAATCACCGCGTATCGAAACCTTCAGCGGAAGAATCTGATCCATCACTCCTTGACCCGCACCGTGCATCGCATCGTAAGCAATTTTAATTCCGGACGACTTAATCAGATTGATATCGATCTTGTTTTTAATGTCTTCAACGTACATTGAGGTGAAATCAATTTTTTTTATGACCCCTTTTTCAACCAACTCCTCAAACGACTTTTTGCTTACTACTTTTGACTTTATAACTTTCTTCAGTTCCCTCTCCACTTTCTCGATTGACTCTGGAAAAGCTGGACCGCCAAAGTTTCCCTTGATCTTGAAGCCATTGTACTTCGCTGGGTTGTGGCTGGCAGTAATGATGATGCCTGCGGCAGCATCGAACTTTTTCGTCAATAAAGAGACCATCGGCGTAGAGGAAATCTTATCTGAGAGAATAACCTTAATTCCGCGATTGCCAAGAACTTCCGACACCTTTTCTGCAAACTCCATTGATAGAAAACGTGAATCGTACCCGACAACGATCCCGTTCTTAATCTTCTTATGCCGTTTATAGAAGTTCGCCGTTGCGAGTGCAACCTTTGCGATGTTTTCAAAAGTGAAATCATCGGCAATCACTCCGCGCCAACCGTCTGTGCCAAATTTTATGTGTGGAGTCATATATCTTTCCTTAAAAGAAAATGGCTGGAAAAATATATTCTTCCCAGCCATTGGTTTATAGAATTCTTACAACTTCGCGTTTACTGCTGATTTACCGGCATAGATCGAGTTTGTTCCGAGTTCTTCCTCAATGCGAAGTAATTGATTATACTTCGCAACGCGGTCGGTGCGGCTTGCAGAACCGGTCTTGATCATTCCACAATTTGTCGCAACGGCAATATCTGCAATAGTGGTGTCTTCCGTTTCACCGGAACGGTGGCTGATCACAGAAGTGTAGCTTGCTTTCTTTGCCATCTCAACGGCATCGAGTGTTTCCGTGAGCGTACCAATCTGATTCACTTTTATGAGAATCGAATTCGCCACACCTTTTGCAATTCCTTTTGAGAGGTACTCAATATTGGTAACGAAAATATCGTCGCCTACTAATTGAATTTTCTTGCCGACTGCATCCGTCAGTAACTTCCAGCCATCCCAGTCGCCCTCCGACATTCCATCTTCCAAATTTATAATCGGATATTGGTTCACCCAATTCTCCCAGAACTTCACCATCTCCGCCGAAGATTTTTCCGATTTATCCGACTTGTGGAAAATATATTTTTTCTTTTTTGTATCATAGAATTCACTCGCAGCCGGATCGAGAGAGATGTAAATTTGTTTGCCCGGTTTGTAACCCGCTTTCGAAATGGCTTCGAGAATAACTTCAATCGCTTCGACATTGGATTTCAAATTCGGTGCAAACCCGCCTTCATCGCCAACGGAAGTATTGTATCCTTTTTTCTTGAGCACACCTTTCAGCGTATGGAATACCTCCGCACCCATGCGTAGTGCTTCTGCAAAACTAGGAGCCCCAAGCGGAAAGATCATGAACTCCTGAAAATCCACATTGTTGTCTGCATGGGAACCCCCGTTAATAATATTCATCATCGGTGCGGGAAGTACTTTGGCATTCGTGCCGCCGATATAACGGTAGAGAGGTACTTTCAGCGACTGTGCCGCTGCTTTTGCAACCGCAAGGGAAACACCGAGAATGGCATTTGCACCTAACTTTGCTTTAGTCGGTGTGCCGTCTAATGCAATCATCATCTTATCGATACCGACTTGATCGAGCGCATCAAAACCGGTAACCTCTTTGCAGATGATGGTATTGACATTCTTCACTGCCTTCAGAACGCCCTTGCCGGAATAACGCGATTTATCACCATCGCGCAACTCAACGGCTTCGTTTTCACCTGTCGAGGCGCCGCTGGGGATTGCCGCTCTGCCAATAGTACCGTTTTCTAATTCAACTTCGACTTCAATTGTAGGATTTCCCCGTGAATCGAGGATTTCGCGTGCCCATACATCGGTAATTGTTTGTGACATGATTGATACTCCGAATGATAAGTGATTTCCATTTTATTCAATAGTTACCCAAAGTCTTCCGCAAAATATTCATCGAAAACTCTCGGGCATTTTCTTGTTCTGAATTTAAATAAAGTCAAAAATTGGCGGAAATGCAATTTCAAGTAACAGGCGAGAATACTGAAGGTTCATGCCTCTTTTAGACGTCAGACATACTCTGCCTCTGAGAAATATCAGACGTCAACAATTATGTATCTTCCTGCTCATCACACCTTGGGCAAACGTGTGGAAACTCCGGTCGTATGTCTGCTCGATGTCGTCCGGGAAACAACAGGCGGGCAATTCTTGCATGCGTAAATGATACTGGATGCATTCACAACAAGTCCCCTTGCGCGAACAAGGTTCATAACTGCAATTACATTTCTTCAAGTTTTTTGGTTTATTGCATTCCATAGTGTGTCCTCGTTTACTATTTCCTCTATAACCTTGTCAAAGTTTTCTTGGTTAAGTTATTGGCAACTTTGACAAGGCTCTCAGACACCTTCCGAAGGTGGCGTTGATTCAAACTCACATCGTTCTACCCATTCTTTTATTTCAATTTTTAACGAAATAGTCGGAGCAATTAGCAAAGCTTTCTCAAACAAAACTCTTGCTTTCTTCCATTCTTGCATTGAGAAGTACACTCGCCCAAGCCGCTGAAGATAAAAGAACTCAAGTGGTTTTAAGTTCGAAGAACTCATTTGTTTAAAAATACTGCAAGCTTCATTGTATTTCTCTTTGCCTGCAAGTTCACGTGCGAGCAAATATCGGGCAAGCGGAGAAAATAATTTTGAAAGTCGATCTATTCGAACCGTATCTTCCATTGAATACGTGAAATAGACTCGCAGCTCACTGCGGTCTTGTTCATTCTTCAACGATTCTAACCGAAGCATGCATGCTTCTTCATACCATGCATTCAGATGAAAACGTGCCATCATTCCATATTCTTGTTTCGCACGAACGAGTGAATCCATCGCCCAGTACGCATCGCCGAGCCGGAGATGGAGCGGGAGAAGAGCGGAACCGAAGCTCGTATCGCGCAATTGAGTTTCAACAAAGTCTGCAGCATCTTTAAATCTCCGCAACTCGAACAATGCTGCGGTTTTTTGAAAAACAGCTTCAGGCGTTTTGCTCAACCCCAGCGATCGTTCTGTCGATGCAAGTGCTTTTTCAAATTCATGACGAGCTAGAAGTTCTCTTGTTTCCGAGTTTATATTAGCAATCACTCGTGCACATTCTTTTCCAAAGATCGATGAACGGCGAAACAAATATTGAGCTTTGATGCTATCGTCTGTCGTGAAGTGCTGGCGGTGAACGATCGTTCGCCAATCCGCGAGAAGCGAAGGAAGAGTGCGGTTGTATGTGAGAACAAAATCTCCGGATCGATAAAGCTTCTTGAACTGATCAATCCCGAACGAATCAATAAGGAATTTGCAGAACGATCCTGCAAGTGCGTAACTCACTCCTGCATTCACTTTCGCAAATCCGAAGATCGAGAATAATGATTCCATGTCCGGATTGACACCGGCGGCAAAGACTAAAGCAGCTGCGCGATCGAGCGGTTCATCGTACAACACATCGTCTCCAACTGCCACCGCGATTCCTTCCACAAGCCCCGAGTTGCGTGAGATCTTGAGAGGCGACCAGCCAAATTCCCCGGCAAGGATGTGCGCCATTTCATGCTTCAAACCTGTTTCCACATCTGTGAGATTGATATGAATCTGCCGCAGCCACGGTTTGGCAATATCCGTACGCCCTGCCCCGATGAGCTTTCCTTTCTCTTCCGGTGAGGAATATAAGAAAGAAACAATACGCTTCTGTGACTGGACATTCAGATCGTGTGAAAGCTTACTATAATAGTACTCGTGTAAGCGGCCCAGTTGCTCGATTTGTTCATGCTTCACAGAACCGGCAGGATAAATGATTTCGAAATGTGCAGTCTTATAATTCCCGACAAGCTTCTGTTGGATATAGTGTTGAGACGATGAGAATCCGAGCCGATCGCTGAACAACAGCACCATAAGAACCATTGGAAGCAGCAACGCAAGTATGACGATTTCTATGAAGGGAAATGATTGCTGAGAAGCATCTGTACGCTCTTTCCTTTGAAAACGAATGTGCCAAATCCATACTGCAATGGTAACGAGACATCCGGATGCGGCAACTGTCGCTAATCGGTAAATCAGCAAGCGTTGAATCACTTGCAGTGTTTCGTCATATGTCAAACCAGGGAAAAAGCCAAGAATTGGATTAAAAGCAAATATTTGCGGACGGAAAAATGTAACGACCGGAATATGCAGAAGAACAAGAATGTACAACACCGTAAATATTGTCTTTCGCCATTTTTCGAATACTATTCCAACAACCATTGCTACAGCAACCGAGAAGAGTACCCCGGGAATAACAGTAAGAGCATAGAACACCATTCCATCTCCAATGGAACAGTTCTTCACGAACACCATATTTGCCAGCGAAATAAGAAACGGAATAACAAGAAGGATACATTGAACGAACGCGATTTCACCGACAAACTGCCAGACATCTGCTTTACATTCGCAGTCGGTTTGTTTCCAGAATGAAAGTGTGAGAAGTCCGCCGACAAATCCGTCAAGAACCACGGTGAGCGCAGAGAATTCAAAGCCGAGATAATTGAAAAGCGGAACACGCGTGCAGATAATTGCGAAAAGAACGAGAACCATCGCTGAAAACTTGAATGCGCGTGTATAGAAAAAATCCGCCATCAAAGATGTCTTGTGCAATTTTCAGAATGGTTTATCAAAATTCCTCGCCTTGTTCACGGCGGATATCCGCGCCGAGCGTTTGAAGTTTTTTCTCAATGGATTCGTATCCTCGGTCGATGTGGTACACACGCAGCACTTCCGTTGTTTCTTCGGCAACAAGACCGGCAAGAATAAGCGATGCACTTGCACGCAGATCGGTGGACATTACTTTTGCTCCTGTCAATTTTTTCACACCTATAACAGTGGCAATATTTTTTTTCAACGTAATATTCGCGCCGAGGCGAATCAATTCCGGAACGTGCATAAAGCGGTCAAAATAGATTGTATCTGTCACGATACTTGTTCCTTGTGCCAACGACATCAATGCAATCCATTGCGCTTGCATATCGGTCGGGAAGCCGGGATAAATTGCGGTCGTCGCATTGATTGCATGAATTTTCTCGGGCGGTGTGAGCTCTATCCAATCGGCACCTGTTGTAATCTTCGCACCAATATCTTCCAACTTTACAAGAAGTGCACCAATGTGGTGGGGGTTACATTTCTCCAGGCGAATCATTCCCCCTTTTTTTCCCGCCATTGCTCCGGCAATGAGGAATGTACCCGCTTCGATTCGATCCGAAATAGTTGTAACATCTGCCGGATGCAATTCATTCACACCTTCTATTTCCAAACGGCCTGTACCGATCCCGTGAATTTTTGCTCCCATCTTCACGAGAAACTCTGACAATTGGACAATCTCCGGTTCCTGCGCTGCATTTTCGATGAGAGTAGTTCCCTTTGCCAGTACGGCTGCCATCATCACGTTGCCCGTTGCACCGACACTCGAGACATCAAAAAGAATTCGCGTACCACTGAGACGCTTCGCCTTTGCGATGATATAGCCGGCATCAAGCTCAATCTCAGCTCCAAGTTTTCGGATACCTTCGATATGCAAGTTCACCGGACGCGGTCCCCACGCACAGCCTCCGGGAAGCGAAACCTTCGCCTGGCCAAATCTTGCCACTAACGGGCCTAATACGTAAATAGAAGCCCGCATTTTTTTTACGTGTTCATACGGTGCTTCGTAACTGTTCATCGTCTTTGTATCAATTGTTAATGTTTGGCCGACTGATGATACACTTACCCCCATCGTTTCAAGCAAACGTCCCATCGTAAGTATGTCGCGCAAATCCGGAGTGTTATGAAGATGATACGTTCCACTCGCCAGAATCGTCGCCGGCATCAGTGCGAGACTTGCATTCTTCGCACCGCCGATCGTGACTGTGCCACGGAGGGGCTTTCCGCCATTGATAACGAACTTATCCACCGCTTGCTCCTTTGTTCATATTTCGGTAGGATTGTATATATTAACGGAGGCAATATAGCCCATTATGCGAATAAAGGCAAAAACTTATTGAAGTATGAGGTGACGTTGAACCAACAGACTATATCCAATACACTTACCGTCATTCACAACCGCAAGAGTGTACGGAATTTTACAGGCGAATCGGTAACTCAAGACCAATTAGAAATTCTTTTGAAGTCTGCTATGGCGGCTCCAAGTGCGGTTAATTGTCAGCCGTGGGAATTTATCGTTGTTACCGATAGGAAGACTCTTGATAATCTTGCAGATGCACTGCCCTTTGCTAAAATGCTTTTCAAAGCAGGCGCAGCAATTATCGTCTGCGGTATTCCGGCAAAAGCACATAAACAAATGGTCGAATACGCTGTTATTGATTCTACATTGGCAAGCGAAAACATACTTCTTGCGGCAGAAGCTCTAGGCCTTGGTGCTATTTGGACAGCGGCATATCCTTATCCCGACAGAATGAAATCTGTAAGATCAATTTTGAATATTCCATTCGATGTCATCCCTCTCAATGTCATTCCCATTGGGCATCCAACAGGTGAAGATGTACCGAAGAAAAAATTTGATCCAAAAAAGATTCACTCGGAGACATGGTAGAGTTTTGTGTTGTACTTGTCTTTCGTGCGAAAAATAGCTAAATAGTTTTGGAGCTTAAGTTTTCAGTTCTTTAAAACAACATAGAATGAACAGCATCAACATTCACACAAACTCGTAAGAATACATATGCCAGTACAAATCATTGTCGGTGCCCAATGGGGCGATGAAGGAAAAGGAAAAATTGTCGATCATTTGAGCGAAAAGGTTGATATCGTCGCTCGCTATCAAGGTGGAGCCAATGCAGGTCATACGGTCGTTTTACCAGCCAAAAAAGGAAAAGAGGAAAAAGAGTTTGTTCTCCATCTCATTCCGTCCGGCATTTTTCACCCGCATGTAAAATGTGTCATTGGAAACGGCGTCGTGTTGGATCCGGTAGCATTGATGACGGAAATCCAACAGCTTAAAAATGCCGGCATCAAAATCAGCGGCAGGCTGCTCATCAGCCATAATGCCCATTTGATCATGCCATATCATAAATTGCTCGATGCAGCACGCGAACGAGGTGAAGAGAAAATCGGCACCACCGGACGCGGCATCGGCCCGGCGTACAACGATAAGTATATGCGCACAGGTATCCGCGTTGTGGATTTACTGAACCGCGATGTTTTATGTAAAAAATTGAAACGCAACATTGAAGCAAGCAATGAATTGCTGAGCAAGCTGTACCAGACGCAAGAGCTCGATGTGGATGCGATCATCAATGAGTACCAGGAATTCGACCGGAAGTTCGATGAATATATCACCGATACTTCCGAATATCTGAATAGTGCACTTAAGAAAAACAAACGCATTCTTGCGGAAGGCGCTCAAGGCGCATTACTGGATGTCGACCATGGCACATATCCCTTTGTCACATCCTCGAATCCGACAAGCGGCGGTGCATGCACGGGTCTTGGTATTCCTCCAACCTCCATCGACTCTATTGTCGGAATTGTAAAAGCATACAGCACGCGTGTCGGCAACGGGCCCTTCCCGACAGAACTGAAGGATGAAATTGGCGAGCGGCTGCGTACCATCGGCGGCGAGTACGGCGCCACCACGGGAAGACCGCGGCGATGCGGTTGGTTAGATGCGGAGAGCCTCCGATATTCCATTCGCGTCAACGGCATCCAGCGAATTGCCATTACCAAACTCGATGTGCTGGACGAGTTTAAGGAAATCAAAGTGTGCACCGGATTCAAAGTCGGCGGCAAGAAGCTCCATCATTACCCAACTGACTCACAAACGCTCGATGTGGTAGAACCGGTCTTCAAGACCTTTCAGGGCTGGCAAACAAAGACTTCAGATATCCGGAGTTATAAAAAATTACCGAAGGAAGCGAAACAGTACCTCGAAGCAATAGGCAAAATGCTCGAGACAAACATCTGGATGGTATCGGTCGGTGCGCGCCGCGATCAAACTTTAATGGTACGATAACCGTATTTGTTCGATATGAAAACAGCATCGCTTATCAAATCTGCTGCGACCGGTTCGATTCCTCTTTCCGGCAGATTGAAAATTTTCCTGCTGGTACTCGCCTTTGCAATCATCGCCGCAACATTGTGGTACACCCATGACCTTGTACAGGCACTCAGCGAGAAAGAAAAAGAAGTTGCCGATCTCTATGCCAAGTCGTACGAATATGTTGCTGACGGCAAAACAAGCGACGGAGATTACAATTTCCTCTTTTCTGAGATCATCAATACCATCGACTTTCCCGTCGTGATGACAGATCGAAACAACGAACCGGCATATCCTTACAGCACCAGTATTAAGAACATCTCTCTGGATTCAACACAATCACGGGAAGAACAACACCAATTCCTCAAAGACCTCATGACCGAGATGGATCGCTCTCGTCCGCCCATCAAGGTTGCATATCAAGATACGATCGTTCTCAGTTATCTCCATTACGGCGAATCGACACTTGTTGTTCAGCTCCGCCGGCTTCCTTATATTGAACTTGCAGTTGCGGCGCTCTTCATTCTCATCGGCTATATCAGTTTCAGCTATGTCAAACGAAGCGAGCAGTCCAACATCTGGGTCGGTATGGCGCGCGAGACGGCGCACCAACTCGGAACACCAATTTCAAGCATGCTCGGCTGGGTGGAATTGTTGAAAGACCAATCGGCCGGAGATGCAAAAGCAATGGAGACGCTGCTCGACATGGAGACCGATCTCTACCGTCTCCAAAAAATCGCCGATCGGTTTTCGAAGATCGGCTCCAAACCGGATTTACATGAAGAGAATCTTACCGAAGTCATTGCTAAAGTGACAGAGTATTTCCAGCGGCGAATTCCCCAGCTCGGCAAGAAGATTCATCTTGTTATCGAATCGCCGGGACCGGTGCACGCGCGCATGAACCACGAGTTATTTGAATGGGTCATTGAGAATCTGACAAAGAACGCGCTCGATGCCATCGAGAACGGCGAGGGAACGATTGCCTACTCCATTTCCCAACACGGTACATACAGCTTCATCGATATCTCCGATACCGGCAAAGGCATTGACCTCAAACATCGCAATGACGTATTTCGTCCCGGCTTCTCGACGAAGAAGCGCGGTTGGGGTTTAGGATTAAGTTTATCAAAACGCATCATCGAGTCGCATCACGGCGGCAAGTTGTTTCTCAAAGAGAGCAAATCCGGATTCAAAACGACATTTCGCATACGGTTAAATACATGAGGGATTTATGAAACGTTCTTATCTTTTTATCTTTGCTGCAATACTCGCATCTTCGCTCTCGTTGGCTCAAGTGCCGATCGAAAACGAGATGTATTCATCTGTCGTAGGCATTGAAGGCAAAACGCATCAAGAACGCAATGAGTTCATCAAAAATCAAATACACGCACTCGGTGTCGGGTACGTCACAACACCGTTTACTCATATTGTCGTCAATAAAAAAGATACAACGGTGACTAAGGGCGAAAATATTATCGTTCAGGCCGGAAGAGGGAAAATGCGAATCGTTGTCGGAGCGCACTACGATGCGTTCGGCGATTCTCCGGGCGCCAACGATAATGGCAGCGGCGTTGCTGTTTTGCTTTCGCTCATTAAACAACTTCAAGATACGGTGTGGAATTACACTGTGAATTTTTGTTTCTTCGATCAGGAAGAAACAGGACTTCTCGGATCAGATTATTATATCACACAGTTTGTTATCCCCCAGCGTCATTTTGCAATGATCAATCTCGATATTGAAGGCACAGGCGAGGAAGTGTATGTTGGACCGGTCGGCAGCAACAGTCAAAAAATTATGCGTTATGTTCATGAAGCAGAGCAAAAAACAGGATTTCCATTCGTTGAGAGCGCGGAGTTCCCCGCTTCGGATCAAGTGTCGTTTGAAAAATCCAATTTACAGGATATCGCCATTTCGATCGTTCCGAAAGGCGATGGCGAGCGGTTAAGTAAGTATGTGCGCAACGGTCACAAAGTCGATTCTCTCGATACACCGAAAGTTCTTGGTGTCATGCATACATTTGAAGACCGTTCAAGACTTGTCTCTCCGGCATCGCTGAAGATGTCGTATGAATTCACGAAAACTTTGCTGATGCTCCTGAACGAGTCGGGAAGGTAGTTCCATTTATATCTGTAACCCTACCACATCAAATAGTGATAATGTCTTAAATCTGGACAAGCCGAGCTTGTTAAACGTCTTATGTGAAATACCGCTGTTTCGCGTTGTGTGTGTCCCGATGTTTTATATCGGGATGGCGGGGAGCGCCTGGTTAGGCGGCAATTGCCTCATCGCAAAATAATAAGTTTTTTTATTCCTGAAAATGCGCCTGCCCTCAAGCGATAAAAATATACTCCGCTTGACATATTTGCTGCATTCCATTGCTGAAGATGATTTCCAGCAGATAACTCTTCATTGACAAGAGTTGCAACCTCTCTGCCCATAATATCAAATACTTTCAACGTGACAAAAGATTTTGATGGGAGACTAAATGAAATAGTTGTACTTGGATTAAACGGATTCGGATAGTTCTGTTGAAGGTTATAAATCTTTGGCAGCTGAGAAGATGCTTGCCCGACAGATGTAGAGGTAATCATTTCAGAGATTTGCCGCCTCCAAACAGATCCAGTATATCCATTAGTTCCAGCAAAGAGATCTCCATCGATCACCATAAGAGCATATACTGGAGAATTTACCAATCCAGCGTTTTCAGAAACCCAACTAGTTCCATTATTAGTAGAAAGAAAAACACCATCGAACCGGGTTCCTGCAAATATATTTTTACCGCTGAGAGCAAGGTCATAAATATTCAAATCGGTCAGGCCAGTATTAACAGGATCCCAATTTGTGCCGTTGTTTGTAGAAAGAAAAATACCCCCGCCTTCAGTTCCAACAAATATATTTGTATCACAAACTACAATTGAGTACACCCGTCGATTTGGCGATACTACACCAAGGGCCGTCCAACTTGAACCACTATTGCTCGAGACAAAAACACTACCACTATCAGTCCCAGCATAAATATTATTATTGTATGCTGCTAGTTCCCATACATGCATACTTGTTAATCCTATATTGGCAGCATTCCAATTTACACCGTTGTCTGAGGAAAGAAAGATACCATCAGCCGTTCCAGCAAAAAGGTATGAACCGGAAATAGCAAGAGAATAAATAAATGTCAATCCTGGATTTGACCATGTATTACCATTATCGGTGGAAATAAAGATACCCTCGCCTAACGTTCCAACAAAGATATTTGAATCACTTACTGCAAGTGATGAAATATTGTATATATTACTTGCAGTATTTAGACGCGTCCAATTCAATCCATCATTTGTGGAAACAAATACTCCGCTCGACCAGGTAGCGGCGTAAATATTTGAACCTTTTGTATAAAACGCATGGACTTCCGTTGCCGATAGACCAGAGTCACTTTCATTCCAATTTGCACCGTCATTGTTGGTGATAAAAGCACCGACTTCCGTACCGGCAAAGAGGCTTGTTCCATACTCCATTAGAGCAAATACAGTTATAGCTGCTAATCCAGTATTTACTCTGGACCAACTTGTCCCATTATTTGTGGATAGAAAAACACCATTCCCATTTGTACCTGCAAAAAGCATGGTATCGCCTATGCCATTTGAACGAACTGCAAAAGCATTAATATATGTATATTGATTAATTAAGTTGGTATTCCAAGTTGCACCATTATTTGTCGAATTATAAATATCTCCATAACTGGTTCCAGCGAAAAGATTCGAACCACATGTAACAAGAGCAGTAATGCCAGTATGCGTTAATCCGGTATCGACTTCAGTCCAACTCGCGCCATTATTTGTAGTACGAAAGACACCCCCATCTGTTCCCACAAAAAGATTTGTATCCTTCTTAGCAAAAGCATTAACACGTAAATTCGTTAATCCCGTATTGACCTCAGCCCAACTTGCGCCGTTATTAGTCGATAAGAAAACTCCTTGGCCAAGAGTCCCGACAAAAACATTTGTATCACTTGCTATAATGGCCCATATCGGATTTACGAAGAACAAATATGAATGCATGGATGTCCAGTTTTTGCCATTATCCTTAGAAAGAAACATACCATCCCACGTACCGGCATAAAGATTTGTTCCATTCGTTGCAAGTGCACGAACATTGAGACTAGTCAATCCTGAATTTACAGGCACCCAATTTGCACCTCTATTTGTAGAGAGGAAAACACCTCCTCCAATTGTTCCAGTAAAAATGTTTGTATCAATGTATGTTAAAGATGTAATATTTCCCCCTTCCGGCACGTTGGTTTGAACCCATTGAGAGAACGTTGCCGTTGACAAAAGCATTAAACTTGTAACAATAAATAAAATGTTTTTCATAAGACCTCCTTTGTTCTTTTGCGCCTAACGGACGGACGCTAAGTCCCGATTTGATCTTCGATCAAATCGAGGATCCCGTACAACGGGACTGCGGCGCTGATAAATTTCAAGTTGCTGAAAACGAAATGAGTTCATGCTGGTTCTTTCAATTTTGTACTAACCTATGCTCGCCATGAATTTTGCACCCAGCCCATTCCGTCAGCTAGCTTGTTGAGCGCTTTCTGCGAAATCCCGCTGCTTTCTAGCGGGAAGCGCCTGGTTAGGCGGCAAAATATTTATTTATGATTTTTATTTGTTCTCTGATGACGCTTGATGATCCTCTTCAATCCTTGATCTTTGGAATCCTCTTTATATAGAACAGAAATAGAAGTAGCGGCGGCCACAATTTGTTTTCTAATATCCCTAAATTCAGATTCATTCCCCGCTAGCGCCATTTGAAGAGGAATCCATAAAGCCATTACACATCGACGGAAACCATTTGGAAATTTTGTATTCCTTGAGAATAAATCCTCGGCAGGTTCACCCATTGTTGAGCGGATAGTATTTAAAAAATCTAGTTGATCTTGTTCGGTTGCGCTATAATTAAGATTATGCACATACTTATTTCTTATTACTCCTAGGTGTTGTAGGCCGGGTTTAAGCATTACAGGTATAAGACCTAAAGCGGAACACAAATTGATTTTAACAGAATAATCGAGTCGATCTATGTTTATTTCAGTTTTATTCTTAAGATGCTGAGAAAGCAATTCAGTTAAGCTAGCTTCGCAATAGAGATGCCCCCTGATCAAGAACGCAAGAATATCTTCTGTACTATAGAGCGCAGAGAACAATTGAATAAAATGTTCGTCAACTTTTTTCTTCATTATTTGCTCTAACTAAAAATTGTTTTATTGTTTTGCTGCCTAACGGATGGGCGCTAAGTCCCGATTTGATCTTCGCTCAAATCGAGGATCCCGTACAGCGGGACTGCGCCGCTAATACTTTTCAAAATCTAGATAACGAAACAAGTTTCATGCTGATAACAAAATTAATAAATACTAAAGTTATGAAGTACAAAGAACGAAATTATGAAAACCGAAACCCACAAAACGCCATGCTTAACGTACTCACGCTCATACCGTCAGCTTGAGTTGCGGGTTAGGGCGCGATAAAGGATTATTTCATCACTTTATCGTATAAGTCCGAATACTCTTTTCTAAGTGCAAGAAAATTTCGCCACGAAGATATCTCAATGAGTAAGCCAATTATCAGAATAACCCAGCAAATATTTGGAGAACCATTTGAATTCTTCCACCACAAAAATGAGAAAAAGAGAATTGCTGCCCCTCCAAAGCCGATAGATCGAAAGAAAGACTTGCCTATATATTTATTTTGCAAATCGATTATTGCATCAAGATTATTTTCTCGAATGTGTGTTAATGACAATATGAGCTTCGGTTCAATTTTCATGATCTTCGCGATGATTCGAACAAAGTCGGTGATTGTTTGATCAAATAGACATCCAAAAAAGTAAGAGGCACCGATTATAATTGATGCAATGAGAGCCGCACCACCGCCCGAAAGAACTTTAAGATATTCTGCAATTTCACAAGGCTTCACATCAAGAAGAACAAACACCATTAATATTAACCATGTAAGATGAAAAAACCCCGATATAATACGTTCAGGTAAATATTTTTGTGAGTACATAATATATTCTCCTGATGATCGCGCCTTAACGGATGGGCGCTAAGCTGCGGCACTGAAGAGCTTTAATTTGCACCCAACGAAACAAGTTCATACTGATAACCAAATTAATAAATACAAAAGTTATAGGTACTAATAACGGAATAATGAAAACGAAAAACCACCACCAGCAATGCTTAACGTACCCGGCTGGCAACCGTCAGCTTGAGCGCCTGGTTAGCCAGCGTGCGGTTTGGAAAATGCTTTCTCACTTCGTTTCATAAAATCAATAGCTCCATTGTTTAATGTAACCTGAGGATTCTTAGCAATCACATTTTGTAGAAAAATAAAAATCTCGGTTCGTCGGAAATAGAAATAATTAATTCGAATATCTATTTTTGAAGGATTGTTGGTATGCAATGTCATTAATTTTTCACCATGCGTTCCATAAACTTGCAAACCCATAGAAATTGTTTGAATGTCAACCCAATCAAGATCGAACTGTCGAATAAAGCCAGGATGGAATGTGACACCACTATACGAAACAATTATTCTTACAAAACGAGTCCACAATATAAAAACAGAAACACCAATAATGTAGGCCAATAGATATTTCAGATGTAAACCCTGCACTAAGTATGCATAGACAGCTCCAATGAGGAGAACACACCAGAAAATAATCAGCATAATCAGAAAGGCACTATTACCACGAATTGTGTAAGGCAACTGTCGCTGAATTGGATAGTAAGAATTTGTCATAAGTTTAAGCACGCTGGCTAACGGACGGCAACTAAGCTGCGGCGTTGATAACTACGAATCATGCAATCAACGAAACAAGCCACACGTTTATTCGCGCCATAAAAACGACGTGTGTTTAGCGCCATAAATTTACCACCCACGCTCCAACCGTCAGCTTGAGTTGCTGGTTATGTTATAGTTCTTTTGTTATACAAACTTTCTACAAAACAATACTTGCTGACACCATCAAGACTTTAATTATTCTGAGCACAGGCAGCGCATCGCCGAGATTCTTTTTGGGGAACTTAACTTGCACTGCTTTTTATTCTCGTACCAAACAAAACTTGTTTACAATATAGCCTTTAGAAAGCAATCAACATCGAAATTTGTACAATGTAAATAAAACTTAAAGCCGATAGAACGCGATTACCCAACCTCGCAAGTAACACATACTAAGCGCGCTGCCTGTGCAACATAACGGACGGCAGTTAAGCTGCGGCGTTGATAATTTTCATAATGCACCCAGCGAAACAAGTTCATGCTGATAACCAAATTGATAAGTATCATAGTTATAGGTACTAAAAACTGAATAGCAAAAACGAAAACCCACCACCAGCAATGCGTAACGAACCCAGCTGGCAACCGTCAGCTTGAACTGCTGGTTAGGCCGATATTTTAATGGGTGAACGTTACTTGACTTAAAATACAAAACTATGCAATAACTTTATCACTTTAATTTTTCTGACACGGGCGGTGCGCTGATAGAATTTTTGCTCCCAACGTTCAAAGAACGACTGCCTCTTTAAAATAACCTCGCCCGCAAAATAATATCTTAGATTAATGCTAAAACTATCTTAATTGCACGACACTTTAACCGACACCTAAACTCTCGAAGAAACGACTGCAACTTTAGTAAACAAAACTTTCAAATTGTTATTTGCGATGAAAACACTTTTATGCGCACCGCACGTGCAGCCTAACGACCGGCGCTAAGCTGCGGCGTTGAAAACTTTCAATATGCACCCAACGAAGTGAGTTCACGCTGAGAAAGAAATTATTAAGACTAATACCTATGCTCGCCATGCTTAACGCACCCAGCTGGCAACCGTCAGCTTGAGCGCCTGGTTAGGCAGCCATACATTATTTTTCTATAATCACTTCATATTCCAACTTTGCCCGCAATTATCACAATGAGCAATATTACGCCATTCAGAATAGGGACCTCCAGTCCAATCTGTGAATGCCCTTATCAGAAACCAGACTCCCCCTGTTACTAGTGCAAGAAACCAATCGAAGGCACTAAATTCTGGTCGTGATAATTCATATTTTTCTGATTTTACAAGAACATATCCTCTTATTTGGCAATAAGGGCAAACTAATTGTGCGTTCATTGAGGATTCTGAAGAGATGTTTTTGTTTTCTTGAAGATTGCTTTCCACAAAAACAGTATTGCAGACATAACATCGATTATCTCGCCAATATTTGGCGTACTTAGATATATCACTTGTGCCAGGGTCATTAATAATCGATTTACAATTAGCGCAGTACTTAGCCATTGGATTTACCTAAAATGTACCCTTATCATATAGATGCACATTCTCACGTGAAATATTTTCACGATCAAGGAAGACAAATATTTCGTTAAGCCAATTATCTGTTATTGATATTTCTGTACCAGTAACAAAGGAAAAACCATTTTTGATTTTGTGAAAAATATGAACGATCTGACCATCGTGGAAAACTGTGGAATGTATCTGCCTATTTGGATCACTCGAGAAATCTCCAATATATCGACCATATATCGGGTTATCCTGAACATTTTGCTTTTCAAACATTATTACCTCCTCATAGGAAGAATGGGTTAAAACCATATGTTAATTTCGTTTAAAATTTATTAATAATGGCTTTTACAGGTAGAGCATAATTTAACAAATTGATTGGGAAAATGATCGCCACAAGAAATACATGTACCTCTATCGCATACTGTACAAAGTTTCGCGATATAATGTGGAAGATATTCTCCACAGCTAAAACATTTACTATCTTTAAAACATTGATTGCAGAGTTTTGCCGGAATACTCGCTCCCCAAGTTCCGCACTTAAAACATTTTTCCATGATTATCTCCTTTGTATGGCTGCCTAACGGACGGGCGCTAAGCTGCGGCGCTGATAATTTTCAAATTGCTGATAACGAAACGAGTTCATGCTGATAACCAAATTAATAAGTATCAAAGTTATAGGTACTAAAAACTGAATAACAAAAACGAAAAACCACCACCAGCAATGCTTAACGTACCCAGCTGGCAACCGTCAGCTTGAGCGCCTGGTTATACCGCTTGCGTGTTTTTTATTTATTGCCGTTTGCTCTCTGTGATCGAATTTTGTAAATTGAGCTATGTTAATTCAGACAAACACACTTCCAATCTTCAAAGGGCCAGAAGTTCAAAACGACTTCGATTCCAATGCACAAATTGTACTGCATTGTGGTGATACACTCGATTTTCTTGAAACTATCCCAAACGATACTGCGAAGTTAATTATAACTTCTCCACCTTACAACCTTGGAAAAGAATACGAGAATAAGACGTCAATTGAATCCTACCTCGAAATTCAAGACCAAGTTATAAAGCAGCTCGTCAATAAGGTACGACCCGACGGAAGTATCTGTTGGCAAGTCGGCAACTTTGTGGAAAACTCAGAAGTCTTTCCGCTTGACACACTATACTATAGCCACTTCAAGAAATACGGAATGAAACTTCGGAACCGAATCATTTGGAGCTTCAATCATGGTCTCCATGCCAGTAAACGCTTCTCTGGAAGATATGAAACGATTCTCTGGTTCACAAAATCAGATAGTTACACGTTCAACTTAGATCCAGTCAGAGTTCCATCGAAATATCCTGGGAAACTACATTTCAAAGGACCAAAACGAGGGTTACCTTCTGGAAATCCGCTAGGAAAAAATCCCTCAGATGTTTGGGATTTCATTGCCCAAGAATGGGAAAAAGAACTCTGGGACATTCCAAATGTAAAGGCAAACCATCCCGAGAAAACAATTCATCCCTGCCAATATCCGATTGAACTTATTGAACGATGCGTACTTGCATTGACTGTCGAAGATGACTGGGTTCTTGATCCGTATTGCGGTGTTGGTTCTGCACTCATCGCTGCACTCATGCACAATCGAAAAGCTGCTGGCGTTGACAAAGAACAAGAGTATATTACTACTGCAAAACAAAGAATCGAAGACTACTACACCGGACAACTCAAAATCAGACCGCTAGGAAAACCTGTGTTCGAGCCAACAGGTAAAGAAAAAGTATCACAGATTCCTGCAGCGTGGAAAGACAATGGAAACGGAGACACAGAATGAAAATTGTTGCCATATATTCTTTCAATAAGGGAAAAGAAACTGTCGACCAGAAATATTCTCATCTCTTTAAAGAAGTTGAGCAAGTCATAAACAAGATAAGCGCACATAAGGTGAGAACGAAAGAGAGTCGGGAGAAAACAATGCCGGGAAAGATGCTGTATAATCCCAGAGCATTGAACGATGCTTTTGACAAAGAGTTTAAAAAATTCAATAAATCGAACGTGTCTGAAAAGTGGCATAAACATAGAGTCAAATGTGATTATCCTACCCAATACTATGTTCCAACCTACAAACCTGTTAAACTCAACAAGGGTGCATTCAGAGAGATGGACTACATTAAAGAAAACCTTGGAATTGAAGTCCAGTTCGGCAAATATGCTTTTATGGTGTACAATGTTTGTGCAAAAATGACAATCTTCAACAAGCTCGGTTTCATTGACACAGGAATTGAAATTGTGCCCATAAAGAAATTTGCTGACCAAATGTCTACCGGTGTCTCGTACTTCGAGCAGTTCGTTTGGGACTTGGAGCATCGTGGTATTTCCAACATCGACATTCCTGTTCTGATCCTCGGCATAGACAAATAAGACGAAAGCAAACGGCATTTCGCTTTACCTAAACGCATGCGGTATAACGGACGGGCGCTAAGCTGCGGCGCTGATAATTTTCAAATTGCTGATAACGAAATAAGTTCATGCTGAATACCAAATTGATAAGTATCAAAGTTATAGGTACTAAAAACTGAATAGTAAAAACAAAAAACCACCAGCAGCAATGCGTAACGTACCCAGCTGGCAACCGTCAGCTTGAGCGCCTGGTTAGGCTATTGTTACTTTGTTGCACAAACTTTCTTCATAGACAAAATATTCCGACTCTTTCATAACTCGAATTTTGCTGAGCACAGGCAGCGCATTACCGAGAAACTTTTTGGAAATTAACTCGCACTGCTTTTATTATTCTCGTTCAAAATAAAACTTGTTGATAGCGCTACCTATTAGGAAGCAGTGAACTTATAAATCTGCACATCGCTACTAAAAAGCAAAAGCCAGTAGAGAGCAATTACAAAACCAAATAGGTAACCACAAAACATTGAAATACAACCCACACAAAGCGCGCTGCTTGTGCAGCCTAACATGTGATTAGATAGACTTAATCTGTATTTTGTCCGTAATAGGACGATAGATAGACTTTGTGTTTCATATTGCACTTAATTTCTCAAGAGGTGTCATTGGCGATTCCCCCAATGGTAATAATCAGAGATTTGAGATTTTGACTACTTTAATATACATGATTCCGAATGTGAGGGCAAGATTAAAAAATAAAATGTTGAGAGAAAATAAAACACCCCCGACGCACTACCATACGCCGGGGGGTTGGGAGGTTATAACGCCGTCGGGGAACGGCGCAACACAAACTTACACAAGCTTTCATTCGTTGTCAACTACATTCATAATGAAGCAGTTCACAAAATGCGTGCATTCATTGGGAAGGATATCGACTTACCTCTTAAAATTTGGAATTCACAGACTGTCAGCGACACTTTCTATAACCTCTTTTTAATATTATTTTTGTTTTTCACAAGACTGTGAATTTCTTCAGTAAGTTCATTATTGATCTTCATCAGTCTGTGAAGTTCGTCCTGAATTTTCAGTAGCGCTTCAGTGTCTTTGAATGTTTGTAGTGCCTGTTTGTCAGAAGCACCGGCCGCCACTTTTTGTCCCACCATAATCACCGAAAGGAGAACTAATTGTAGAAATGTCTGGGCAAGCCAGGACACGAGGGAAGCAGTCCCTCCCGCAATAGCCGCAGGGAGACTTATCAAAGCTATGATAGCGAAAAGATAAGCACACCACATTGTGCTTACCATATTGGTTATCAGCATTGCTATACGGCCATTAAGTCCAACTTGCTCGTGATTTGTGAGATGGGGGCCTATTTTAGATCTTTCCCCAATTCGCGGATGTGGGATGTGTATACTCATATTTTCCTTTCTTTGCCTAACAGACGGTGTAACAAACTACTCTTCTTTATACTCGTTCTCGTTACATGTTGGCTCAACGTCATAGCCCAAGTAGTAGTAGCGATGCCAGCGGCGCGTACCTTGAAGCGGTTTGCCGGACCAAATAGTGAGATGGATGCCTTCTGAACTCGTACACAAGCGAAATTCCTCTTTGATACCGTCAAGATCAATGTCTCCGCTCACTGCGGGGCCGTTAACACTCAAGCGCTCCGCAGGAACTATGAGGCCAAAGCACGGGGAGCATTGATCAAGCGTATCATTTGAGACACTGATTGCATAACAACTGTCGCCATATGTGGATCCGATGATATCGCACTGAGCACTATGACGCCCGGTAACTTGCGCAAACATGAGCTTTGCAGGCAACGATATGCCAGGGTCTGGGATCCAAACGATGGTCAGTCTCGTCCCAGGAGGAAGATCGGTACTTTGAATACTGAGATAAGGTCCACACTTTCCCACTGAGACAACGCCAACATGAGTCGAATAGTCGAACTTCTCTTGTGCCTGGCAAGTACCTGCAAGCAACGTTGAGATCAACAAACACCCATAGATTTTCATCAACATCCTCCATAGATCTCGCTTGCGCCCTAAAAATTATCAAATAGTGAAGCCCCGACTTAGCGATAAGCTTCATCGAGGCTTCGGGGACTCGCATCTTTCTTGGGGAGGGAAAGGATGCGAGGGGGATTTATTATAGCCATTCAATTCTATAAAGTCAATATTTTTCCGTGTGCCTATTTTTAAGAAAAGAACTTTTAGATTCCCGAAGTTTCTCGCGAGAAGTGACAGGAGAACTTCGGGAATCTTCTCTCTTTGACTATTGCTGCATCGGCGGCATGGGAGGAACCGTCGGTTTCTTCTTTCCGAAAATTCCAAAACCGATAAGCCCGCCAAGCATGGAAAAAATCGGATAGAGAATCAGCGCATAGACAAGCGAGCGGAGAATACCGCCGATCGTTCTTCCCTCTTTCATTGCCAGCTCCAACTTGTCGCGCAGATCATCCATGGTGCCAGGTGGAAGTGATCCGGAATTTTCAAACTTCTGTCCAAATTTATCTAAAAAATTACGCACCATTTCTGTTTCTACAGGCCCAAGAATGAGAGAAACCATTGCGCTCAGGAACGTCGTGATCAGCGCGCCGATGATGCCGGCCATGATTCCCAAAACCAACGCATCGGAAGATTCCATCGGAGGCATTTCATTTGTAAATTCCTGACGATAGAGATAGACCGCCATCGCCCCGCCGAAAAGAATTCCGGCACAACAGCAACAGTTCAGAAAATTAAGGCCTGGAAGACCTGAAATAGTACCAACAATGAGTCCGCCAAGAACAGCGGCGCGTAATTTACTGGGTTTTTCGATCATATCGAATGACTCCGGAATCTGGTGAATAGTTTTTATTTCGATGATTAAGTTGCAAACAAGCTTCAATGAAAATTGGAACAACAAACCATGGCATGCTCATGCCGAACAAAGCACCGGTGATAACTCGAGTCATCGGTGTGCTCGCATGAATACCCGTGGCATTCAGTACGGCATCCACAACCATGGGAAGAACCGCGAAGAGAAAGAATCCTGTTGAAGGAACATTCTTCCTCTTCAACGCGCGCGACAAAAGCAGGGTGATCAATCCTAAAAAGAATCCAAAATAAATAGCACTGCAGCGAATACAGACGCCGATTTTCTCTCCTTCAACATGAAAGGAACGTGCATCGTCCTGGTGGCAGACACGCGCGAAGAACGAGTAGAGCATATCCGCGCTTTGCGTCCAGCCGGCATGCTTCAGGATCGGTGCAGCAAGAATTCCAATACACCAGAGCGATACAAGAACTGTAAAAAAACTATATAATCGTATGGATGATTTCATAAGAGCGTGTTGTTAGTATCGGAACAAAAGCTCTCTTTGTCAAGTTCGCTTTTTCAAAGCTTGCTTTTTCAAAGCTAGCTTTTTCAAAGCCCGCATATTCAGAAGCTTGCTTTTCCATCAGGTTAGAGATATATTGCAACACATTTTTTTTGGAGAAGGAACTATGGTAAAGGTACTCGATAGCAAGCAAAATTTTCTCGGCATAGAAAAACAATATTCCACGTTTGAGACCTCGAAGGTCGTGGTACTGCCGGTACCGTACGAACACACTGTGAGTTACGGCGGCGGAACCAAGAAAGGTCCGGACGCAATCCTGAAGGCATCACACTATGTTGAATTTTTCGATGAGGAAACAAAGCGCGAAATCTACAAAGAGCACGGAATCGCTACGCTTCCCCCGCTTGTTCTTGAAAAGAAAAAGGATGAAGCGGCGCTCCAGCTTATATACGATACCGTTCTTCATATGGTCGAGCGGCAGAAATTTGTTGTGACACTTGGAGGCGAACACACAATCTCTTCCGCTCTCATTGCAGCACATGCAAAATTATATCCCAATCTCTCCGTCCTGCATTTCGACGCACACTCCGACCTCCGTCCCGAATATAAGGGAAATAAATACAGCCACGCCTCGGTGATGGCACGTGTATGCGAATTTTTGGATCCGAATCGGCTGGTACAAGTAGGCATCCGGGCACAGTGTAAAGAGGAAGCGGAGTTCATCCGCGACCACGGTATTCACACATTTTACGCACACGAAATACGCCAGGGCAGCCATACGAGAATCTTGAAATACTGGGACGACTTCGTTGTAGAAAGATTGACAGATGACGTGTACATCTCGTTCGATGTCGATGCATTCGATCCGTCTCTCATGCCGGCAACAGGAACCCCGGAACCCAATGGTCTCTTGTGGGACGAAGTGATGCAATGTATCCGAAGGGTTGCCCGAAAACGGCACGTTGTGGGTTTCGATGTAGTTGAATTGGCTCCCATCAAACTGCTGCCCCACGCCGATGTGACAACGGCAAAACTTGTTTCTAAAATTCTCAACTACGCATTATAGAATGGAACAAACTGTCGAAAAACTGGAGCGCACCGTTGTTAAAGAGATAGATGAGATTCTCGGAGTTCCCTTGAAGGTTCTCGATGATGGATTTGTGCGTGTGGTCGATTATATGGGGAATGATTCGTCCGTTGTACAGGCAGCGCGTGTCTCATACGGTAAAGGCACGAAGAAACTCCGCGAAGACGAAACACTCATCCGGTATCTGCTCCGTCATCACCACACGACGCCTTTCGAGATGTGCGAAATTAAATTACACATACGCGTTCCGATGGATTGCTGGCGCCAATGGATCCGGCACCGCACTGCGAATGTCAATGAATATTCCACCCGCTATTCTCTTGCCGTCGATGCGGCGCAAAGAACGAAACCCGGTGAATGGCGAACGCAGGGTACAACCAACCGGCAAGGAAGCGACGGACTTCTCACGGCAGAGCAAGGGACTTACTTCACTGCGCAAGAATCGGAATTGCAGGAATTCACACGCAAAGTGTACAACGAGCGCATCGCCGCGGGGATTGCACGCGAACAAGCACGCAAGGAATTAACGCTCAGCACGTATACTGAAGCGTACTGGAAAATCGACCTCCACAATCTTCTTCATTTCCTTGCACTCCGGATGGAAGCTCACGCGCAGTACGAAATTCGTACCTATGCGGCAACGATCGGTAACGAGATCGTCAGCAAGTGGTGCCCGATGGTGTGGAAAGCATTTCAGGATTATCTCTTCGGCAGCGTAGAACTTTCCAAACAGGAGATCGCCATCATCTCACGTTTGCAGGCAGGCGATAGAACCGGCGCACGGGCAGTGGCAGAAGAGTACGGGCTTGTTCCTCCTCCGGGGCAAGAGATGAAGCGAAACATCGAGCGGGAAGAAATCGAAGCGAAGATGAAGCGCCTTGGTATACGCCCGCCATGGTTTGAGGACTAAACTGCTCCGGTCAAAAGGAGACCGGCTATGAAACTCATCATCATCGCTGCGATAGCCCGCAACCGTGTCATCGGCAAGAACGGCAAAGTCCCATGGCACATCCCTGAAGACCTCGCACGATTCAAGCAGCTTACCACCGACCACACAGTCGTCATGGGCCGCAGAACATTCGATTCTCTCGACAACCCGCTTCCCCATCGAGTCAATATCGTCATCACGTCAAAAGTCATCAACGGTGTAAAATCCTATCCTTCGTTAGAATACGCTCTGCAAGCGTTAAAAAACGAAAAGGAAGTATTCGTGATTGGAGGAGGGCGGCTCTTCGCGGATGCTCTCAGGTTGGCTGATGAACTGCGCTTAACTCTGGTCGATAGAGAAGTTGACGGAGATACATATTTCCCTCCATATCAAGAATTGCTCCACACACATTTTCAACTCGTACAAGAAGAACGTCATACGGGATTCTCTTTCCTCGATTATGTGAGGAAGAGATAAAGACTCTCTGGGATAAAAGTCCATTCTTATACAAGATAGAGAAAAGAGAGAGGGGGACTCTATTCTATCTCACCAACAGAAAGAATGCGAGAATAGCTCCGCCGAGAATGATCCGGTAATACCCGAATGGTTTGAAATCATGTCTGCTGATAAATCTCATGAACCCTGCAATGACGAGAAGCGCGACGATAAACGAAACGACAAAGCCAACGGCGAGCACAACTGTTTCTTCTGACGTCATTGTGAATCCTGTTTTTAGCAATGAATAAGCCGATGCGGCAAACATCGTGGGAATGGCCAAGAAGAACGAAAACTCTGCCGCTACAAGTCTGGAACATCCCAGCAGCATAGCCCCGATGATCGTTGCTGCCGAACGTGAAGTGCCGGGAATCATCGCGAGACATTGTATCAGACCGATCAACAACACGGTCTTGTAGTCCAGCAAAGCAATCGTTGAAATTTTCTCTCTCTGCTTGCGGTTCTCTAAAAGAATCAGTGCAATACCTCCAACGATGAGCGCACTGGCAACTATGAGAGGATTGAACAACGAAGACTGAATCTGCTTTCCGAACATCGCACCGATCACTAAGGCAGGGAGCACACCGACAAGAGCTTTCTTCCACAGATCGGCGGTCTGACTTTGAAAGTACGAACCATTCACTTTTTCAAATGCGAACAGCCGTTTCCGAAAGTACACGACCACAGAGAGAATCGCTCCGAGCTGTATAACGATATCGAACATTTTTGTGAACTGTTCATCGAATGCAATGAACTGATTGACGAGTATCAAGTGGCCTGTTGAGGAAACAGGCAGAAATTCCGTTATCCCTTCAACAATCCCCAGGATTATCGCTTTGATGATATCGCTCATCTGAAAAATTCTTTCTCGAAGTGAGATCGTCTATCTATAAAAATCCTAATTTCTGCACAGACTGGACAATATGATATTGCAGAGAGGATGTATGAATTGTTCAATGGATTCCCTTTGCCGCGCTGCCGTCAACAAGCATATTCACTCCATTGACATAACTTGCCTGCTCGGATGCAAGGAATGCTATGACATTGCCAATTTCTTCCGGCCTGCCAAGTCGTGCAGCGGGAATAGCACCGGCAGTCTCTTTCAAATATTGCTCCATGGAAATATTTTTCGCTGCTGCATGTGAAGCTGCAAGATCTTCCTGCCGTTTAGTCAGAACGTTACCGGGACACACTGTATTCACGGTAATATTATCTTTTGCATACTGGTTCGCAAGCACTTTGGTGAGTCCGAGAATTCCGGGACGAATCGCAGAAGAAAGAAGCAATTCGTTGATCGGCTGCTTTGCGGCAATCGATGTGATGGTGATAATTCTTCCCCATCGCTGTTGAATCATCATCGGAAGAACGGCGCGGGTGAGACGCACCATACTCATGAGTGTCAGGTCGTGCCCCTTCTGCCAATCTTCATCCTTCAGCGAGAGAATGTCGCCCGTAGGCGGACCGCCTGCGTTATTGACAAGCACGTGCACAGTGCCGAAGCGCTGCTTCGTCTCTGCCACCAATCGCTCGATGTCTTCCGGCTTGGCAACATCGGCAACCAACGGTATGACGGTTGCATTCGTGGTTCTCTGAATTTCGTTTGCCGCTTCCGTAATTTCTTTCTGTCGCCGTGAGCAGATAACGACGGTTGCGCCTTCCTGCGCCAGCGCCAGCGCGGATGCTTTGCCAAGTCCCTGGCTTGCCGCAGCAACGATTGCTATTTTATTTTTTAGTCCCAGATTCATGTCATTACTTTACAGAAATCATTGCTGTCAGTCCAACGCGTATCATCATAATCGCAATGGCTGCCATGAAGAGCGCTGCAACTTTCGCGAATGCCTTCGATCCTGCTTCTCCCATGACCCGTATAATGAGATTGGAATTTCGGAAGATCAGCCAAACAAGAAAAAGATTTGCCAATAACGCTATCACTGCAGCCAGATACCCGTACGCATCTACTACAATCAGGAGCGTCGTGAGTACGGCAGGACCGATGATGAGCGGGATACCGATGGGAACAACGCCTACAGATGTTTGAGGTGTCCGATTTTCTTCGCCAGCAAAGACAAGCTCCACAATGGCTAGCACCAAAAGAACTATGCCGCCGCCAACACGAAAATCGTTTTCCGTGATTCCGAGGAAATTAAAAATCATTCTGCCGCCGAAAAGAAACACCAGTGAAACAGCAAGCGCAGTCAACGTCGCATCCGTGATAAGTTTCTTTTTCTCCTTAGGATTCATCTTGCCCGTGAGCGAAAGAAAGATCGGCACCAATCCCAAGACATCGATGGCAACAAATAACGGGATGAAGGAAAGAATAAATATTTTATAACTGAAGAGCATAGTGTTTTAATTCACAGGTAGACAACAAAGCATAACATCACAAGAATTCGGAATTTCTCATTCCTTTGTTAGGAAAACTTGATACCCTTTTCTTTCAGCCGCTTACTTATAACGGAGAGAATTTCTTCATCGGAAAGTTTTGTACGAGCTCCTGCAGCATGAATAGCTTGCAGCAGTGATCCACGGCGTTCGCTCAACCATCCCCACAGACAATAGCCAAGCCGATTGTTATCGTTCGGTTCTTGCGCTGGAATTTCCGCGGCAATGCTGTACGCGAATTTTTCCAGCGACTCGGTCGGAAACTCTACAATGGATGATGGAGGTTTTGTCGTCATATGTTCTATTAAATTCTATTATGAAAGAATAATACTATGAATATAGAGAGTTTTCGAGGAAAAGACAAAAAACAGGCTTGCCGTTCTTCTACTACTTAATTCCTCACAACCCCAAAAATAGGATAACCTATACTGAAGTAGGCTGCAAACGGCCCCCAACTTACTGAACGGTTTAAGAAATAGAAACTGCGGCCAAGCGAAAACTCTGCAGGACCAATAGGTGTATCCAATCCAATCGTTACTCCGACACCATGCTTAAAATCCTTCAACCGCATTTCTTCCGTTTTTGTCCAAATTGACCCAAAGTCATAGCGTGCTTTAAAATAGCTGTCAAAGAAAAGCGAGAATGGAAGCTTGTACTGATACTCCAAACTTGCTGCCAATAATTGTCGGCCGCGTGTATTATCTTCTCGAAACCCAAAAAAATCTTGTTGACCGCCAAGCGAAAATTGTTCGCTGATCGGCAAAGTTTCATCGGCCACACCGATCATGAATCGAGGATGAATTACATGTCCTGTATAAATTGTATGGTATGTTTCGTATGAAAAGTACATTTTCGTAAATCCCGGTGCATCGACCAGTTTCATCAATGCTGATTCATAGGAGAAATCGAGAACAATTCCATCGGTCGGATACGGAAATTTGTCCTGCGTGTCCACGCTCGTGCCAAATCGGATCGATGAAATGTTATATTCCTGATTGGTGATAGTAGAATTGAAAATATTATAGACATTGATTTTTTCTAATCGCCCTTCAACGGTAACGCTGCCGAGTCTTTCGAGTTGGGTGCCGAAACTCATTAAGCCGCCATAGCGCCGCTCTTCATATTCTCCTACACGATCACGTTCGAACCAGCTTAAATTATTTGTCGGTCCATCGTCATAAACATTTATATCGCGGACAATCGAATACCCCTTAACATTGAATGTCAGGTACGTGTTGAAAATGCGCGTTGTCTTGATCTCAGCGACAGAGCTCTGATTTCGCGTCCCTCCACCAATCAGCAAACCGATTTCTGCACCAGCACCAAACAAATTTTCATCCCGTACATCGATGGAAGGCTGAATATTACGTTCATTATCTACTCGGAGCCCGAAACGAATTAATTCCGTATTGCGTTCACGAGTATGAATCGTAGTGACATTCCATTGGCTGCTATCGCCTTCATGATGGACAGAAAGATGCATTTGATCGAAAAGACTTGTCCCATAGAGATTTGCCATTCCCTGTGAGACCTTTGAGAGAGTCAACAAATCGTTCTCATGCCATGGCAGTTCACGCCTGAGAACCCAGTCGCGAGTCTTCGTTGTGCCGTCAATATCCGTACGAGACACAACACCTTCGTCTAAAACAATGTTGACACTGTTTGATGTCGAATCAAATCGCACACGTACTACGCGGGCAATCGAGTAACCGGATGCTCGATACATCGCAAGGAGATGTTCGAAGGCGAGCGTTATTCGTTTGGCATTCAAGTGTTGCCCATATAACGGTCGGAATGGTGAAAGCAATGTATCGACAGGAAAAATAGAATTCCCTAAAATGTTTATGTCTCGTAAAACAGGATTGAGTGAAAGGACAATTTGTATGATGCTAGAATCGCTCTGTTGTTCAACAATTTCCTCCACAGCGGCATAGTCGCCTTCTTCATACATATCATTTACAAGAATTTGCAGATCCATTTTCGTTACCCAGCCTCGCTTCTCATACATTCGAAGGCTGTCCCGGTACTCCGACGGCAGTTCACTCGTCCAAGAAAACCGAGGCCGCTCGTACCGTATTGTGCTGTCCGCTTGATATTTCTTGAGCGTACATTCACTGATAAGTTTCTTGAACATCGGAAGTGATTCTTCGGCGGCAATTTCACCGGCACTAATCAAAGAATCAAGATTTGTAAAGTCGGAAGATAAATGATCATCCAAATTGGGGGTAATAACAATATTCGCTTTCGCACGCGCTAACTTGGTCGCCTCTTGCATCATAATAGTAGTAATTTGATCTGCAATTTCCCACGGTGCATTCAGTTTGCTCTTCGGTCTAAGCGGGCTGACCATATCAACCGCGACGATGATATTTGCATGATGCGCAATCGCCACATCGACAGGAAGATTATCTATCAAACCGCCATCAAGAAGCTGCATGGAATCACGCGGAATGCTGCTATAAAGCAACGGCACGGATAAGCTTGCACGGAGCGCCTCCGTCATATCTCCTCGATCAAGGACAATACGTTTTCCGGTTACAAGATCTGTCGTCACAGCCAGGAACGGAATACGGAGATCATCAAAGTTTGGTTCAGGTTTGTAGAGAGCTTGAAGCGTGAGGATGTTGAGATAATTCGTCAACCGCTGACCTGTGGAGAACGCCTCCGGAATGACCGGCGTTAATCCTTCAAATCGAAGCACCAGGACGCTTTTATCACGCGCAATTTTTTGATCCAAAAACATATCACGCCGTCGCGCTTCATCCGTATAGCTGAGTAAGTCTTCCCAATTTGTTGTATCAATCATTCGCTGAAGCTGGTCAGGGGAATATCCCATTGCATACAAACCGCCGATAACGCTGCCCATGCTTGTACCTACAATAAGATCGATGGGAATACCGTTTCGTTCCAACACACGCAGCACACCTATAGAAGCTACCCCGCGCGCACCACCTCCACTGAATACCACAGCAATGCGCGGGTGTTGCACAGATCGGTAGGAAAGCAATTGGGGATAGCGATATATACCTTCACCAAGTTCCGGCCGAATAATTGTAACACGGGTCTGCGGTTGAGCAGTGCTTTGTGCGCACATCAGAGTTGGCACCGTCAACAAGAGAATAAGAATTATACAAGATATTCGTAGATGCACAGAGATACTTATCAGATTATTTTATGAAACGGTACCGAAAAATGCGTCTAATTGCAACGGAACATCACCGGAAAATCATTGGAGGAAGGAAAATGGAACATTACTGAAGGAACAGGCACTATGAAAGTACTTCTGCCTACCCTTTAGATGCACGAAGAATTCTTGCCGGCAGGAGTATCAACGCGGTGAGAAATTCAAACAATCCCTCCATCGTCAAGCCGATGATGCGGAATGGCAGCATAAGAAGCCAAACAATTGGATAGAGTACGAGCGCCAGCAACGCTAATGGCCAGCAGAGCAAGAAAAGGATGAGCCAAAGGATAAAGGTTTTCATAGGTAATTTCCGTTGTTACTCATGTATTTACGATACTCTAGCAATTTAAGTTGCATGGATATTGACCATTTTCCCATCCAAATATTCATTTCGGAGACTTCTGCATTATTTCAAGAATTCTTGTACCTTTCACCGATAGAAGCAGCTGTTTAAGATGCTGATTCAAAATTCTCAAGGGAAACATATATGGCTCGCGTAAAACTGACACTCCCCGCCTATCTTCCGTTTAGAACCGAAATTCCAATCCGTATCAGTGACATCAACTACGGCGGTCATCTCGGCAATGATGCCGTGCTCTCCATCGTTCATGAAACACGTATTCAATTTCTCCAGAACCTCGGTTATTCGGAACTGAATATCGAAGGATTGGGAGTGATGATGACAGATGCCGTTGTCGTTTATTCTTCTGAAGGATTTTATGGGGACGTATTAACGATAGAAGCCGGGGTCACTGATTTTCAAGCGGCAAATTGCGATTTCGTTTTCAAACTCACTAATAAGGCAACGGGTAAAGAAGTTGCGCGTGCAAAAACCGGTATTGTATTCATGAACCCGCAAACACGTAAGATTTCTCCCCTGCCGGAGCCATTTCGCAAGAAGTGTGATATTGCATCTTGAGAACATTCCTCCGGCTCATTTCATTGGTTGCTTGAGCAGAAAAAAGGCAGTATATTTTTCGCAATGAAGTATACACCTCCAGGAACAACCGGATCATTGTGGCAAAAATAATCGTCGTAGCAAATCAAAAAGGCGGTGTTGGTAAAACCACAACTGCCATCAATCTTGCAGCCTCATTAGCAGCAGCGGAGAAGCGCACGCTGCTTGTTGATAACGATCCTCAAGCAAATGCCACAAGCGGTGTCGGTTCCACCGGCATTGATGGAAAAACCATTTACGAAGTTCTCGTTGGAGAAGTAGAAGCAGCTGCGGCAATTCAACCGACACAAATGCCGTACCTTTCCATTCTTCCATCGCACATCAATCTTGTCGGTGCCGAAATCGAAATGGTCGGAATGGAAAACCGGGAACGGCTGCTCACAACGGCGCTTCAACCGGTGCGTGACCGATTCGATTTCATTGTTGTAGATTGTCCGCCCTCGCTTGGCTTGCTGACACTCAATGCATTAACGGCAGCGGATTCTGTCCTCATTCCTGTTCAGTGTGAATACTTTGCATTGGAAGGACTCGGCCAGCTCTTCAGTACGATCAACATGGTCAAGAAAACACTGAATCCCAATCTCGATATCGAAGGTGTTTTGTTGACGATGTTCGATTCACGGCTCCGGCTCTCCAACCAAATTGTGGAAGAAGTAAAACGCTACTTTGGTGATAAAGTGTTCACGACGATCGTTTCGCGCAACATTCGATTGAGCGAGGCACCGAGCTTCGGCAAACCGATTATTTTGTATGATGCTATGTGCATCGGCACACGCAATCACATGGAATTGGCGAAAGAAGTATTAAAGAACAACAAATTTTTCTCAATCGAACCGCTATTACATCAAGAATCTTTCGGTAGGATATAGCACATGGTTGATCAAAAAAAATCGGTTCTTGGGCGTGGACTGAACGCTCTTATCCCGAAAAATTCAAGGATAGAAGTAAATGTTCGCGATGGTTCTGTCGGTCGGGATACCGGTGAGATGGGCATCATCGCCAGCATTGACATTGCCAAGATACAACCAAATCCATTCCAGCCACGCACCGATTTCGATCAAGAATCTCTTGCAGAACTTACGCGATCCATTCAAGAAAAAGGTATTATCCAACCGATCACGGTACGCCGATTCGATGGCGCATATCAACTCATTTCCGGCGAGCGGCGGCTGCGTGCGGTACAGGCTGCGCGTTTGCGGCACATTCCTGCATATATCATTGCCGTTGCAACCGATGAAGAAATGCTGGAACTCGCACTCATCGAAAATATCCAGCGCGAATATTTGAACCCGATGGAAATTGCCAACGCCTACCAGCGTCTCATGGACGAATGCCATATCAATCAGGAAGACATTGCAAAACGTGTCGGTAAGGACCGCAGCACGATTACGAATTTCATTCGTTTGTTGAAGCTGCCGGGCAAAATTCAAGAGGGTCTGCGTAAAGAAAATATCTCCATGGGACACGCGCGCGCCCTCATCTCGCTTCCGAATGAACGGATGCAACTACGGTTGTTTGAAAAAATAGTCGACAACGGATTGTCGGTGCGCAAAGTAGAAGATATTGTCCGTGCAGCACAACAGCCGAAAAAAAAATCCGGAACACTTAAAGAGAGCGTCGGCACACTGGCAGGCATCCAAAATTTAGAAGCACAACTGCGCCAGGCGCTCGGCACGAAAGTAAAAGTCCGGACAAAAGGACAAGGACACGGCGAGATTATTGTCGAATATTATTCTCTCGATGACTTCGACCGCCTGATGGATTTGTTCACAGGAAAATAGCTTGACAAACATAAGAAAAATTCTCACAGAGAAAGCTCCGGCTCCTATAGGTCCGTATAGCCAGGCAGTTCTTGTCGACGGTAAATTTCTTTACACAGCCGGACAGGGACCGATGGACCCGAAAAGCGGCAAACTTGTGGAAGGCGGCATCAAGGAACAAACACGACAGGTCATGAAGAATCTTGAAGCAATTCTTCTTGCCGGCGGTGCTTCGCTCGCGTCTGTCGTGAAGACGACAGTCTTCTTGAAAGATATGAATGAGTTCACCGCCATGAACGAAGTGTATGCTGAATTCCTCGGAGCCGCGGCGCCAGCCCGCAGTACCATAGAAGCAGCCCGGCTCCCCCGCGATATTCGCGTCGAAATTGAAGCCGTTGCCATCGTTGAGAAATAACAACCTTTTTGCGCAGACCTGTTGATGAGAAACCGATCATTCACTCCATGGATTGTTGCAGGTTTCACTTTTGTCTTTACATTATCAATAAACGATTCAATTGCACAAGCAAAAGTCACTTCCGCGCTCATCAAACCTGATACAACAGAAATACTTTCCCCTTCTCAAGACACGCTGAAATATGAATTCAGCAGCATGAGATTATCCGACGAGAAACATGCAAAATCGGGTAATCTTGCAATGTTGTATTCTGCAATTCTGCCCGGGTTAGGACAGGTGTACGCCCATCGGTATTATACCATTCCATTAATTTGGGGATTTGGGTACTATTTCACTTCAAGTGCGATCAAAGCAAATAATCAATACATGGATTGGCGGGGAAAATACGCAGAGTCTGTTCGTTTGGATACGATAAACCATACCGGCGATGCATACACATTAAGTGTTCGCGAATTTTATCATAATCAACGCGACGAATTTATTTTCTACCTTGCTCTCACTTACTTTCTAAATATTATAGATGCATACGTCGGTGCCACATTGTATGACTTTAATGTCTCCGATGATCTGGGCGGCAACGCTAAAGTCCGATTTCGGATTCCCCTTCGCTAACGCAAAATATCTTGTAAAGCATTTTCTAGATTCGGATATCGAAATTTGAAGCCCGTTTCAAGGAGCTTCTTTGGAATAATCTTCTGGCCCTGGAACAGCAACGGCTTCGCCATTTCTCCAAGTATCAATCGCAATGCATACTCGGGAACAGGAAGCCAAGACGGACGGTGCAGTACCTTCCCAAGCACTCTACAAAAATCCGACAACCGAACAAATTCAGGTGCGGAGAGATTAATTGCTCCTGCAATTTGTTCGTGCTCCATTGCGAAAAGAATTGCATTAACTTCATCCTGAACATGAATCCATGGAAACCATTGCCTGCCATTTCCTAATGGTCCACCAATAAACATCCTAAATGGCAAAAGGAGCTTATGCAATGCTCCTTCACTTTTATCCAAGACAATTCCAGTCCGAAGGAGAACGACACGGACTCCAAACTCAATTGCCTTCAGCGCTTCCATTTCCCATTGTTCGCAGATATCCGGGAGAAATCCATTGCCTTTTGGATATGCTTCTGTCACCTCATCTTCAGGCACATGAGCGTAGTAACCGACAGCAGATGCATTCAGTAAAACTGATGGTCGATGATGCATTTGTTCAATTGCATTGACGATAGCACGAGTAGAATCAATTCTGCTTGAGAGAATTTTCTGTTTCTGCAAAGATGACCATCGTTTTGCCGCAATCGATTCTCCAGTAAGATTAATAACAGCACCTGCCCCACCAAGAATATTTACTAAAACGCTGCCGGTCTTTGCATCCCAGAATTCGACACGCACTGCTGGAAAAGTCTTGTGGACATTTTCTGGCCTCCGCGAAAGCACAATGACTTCATGCCGAGTCTGAAGAAGTTCGACAATCAGCTTCCTTCCAATGAAACCGCTTCCACCGGCTATGATGACTTGCATGGTTTTAATCCTTTGTATTGTTCAGCAAACACTCTGCAAAGCTACGGAATATTGGTAAGGGTTTCAAAGCATTGACACACGAGGCAATGCTTCCTTGCTCTTCTAAGCATTTTCTGCTATCTTGCATTTGTCGAAGGAGTAAAGAGCGGCTCACAGTAGTTTTCCCTCTTTACTCTTTGTTATTTTAAGAAAAACGTCATTCCCGTCCGATTGAATCGGAAAAAATCGGGGTCCGTGTTAGAAAATAGACAAAAGTTTCTATGGAACATATCCGCAATTTTTGCATCATCGCTCACATCGACCACGGTAAATCGACACTCGCCGACCGCTTGCTGGAATATACCGGCACCGTTGCCGCGCGCGATCTGTCGAAACAAATGCTCGACGACATGGACCTTGAGCAGGAACGCGGCATCACCATTAAGCTGCATGCAATCCAGATCAAGTACCAAGCCCGCAACAAAAAGAACTATACATTAAATCTCATCGACACGCCGGGCCATGTGGACTTCACGTACGAAGTCTCGCGCTCGCTTGCCGCGTGCGAAGGCGCTATCCTCGTGGTAGATGCAACGCAGGGTGTAGAAGCACAGACCATCTCTAATTTGTATCTTGCCATCGACGCCGGACTTGAAATTATTCCGTTCATCAACAAGATCGATCTGCCAAGCGCTAAGACGATGATCGACATAGTGAAGAAGCAAGTAATCGATCTCATCGGGTGCACGGAAGAAGAAATTCTCTTGGGTAGTGCAAAATCCGGCATAGGAGTGGAGGAAGTGCTCGAAGCCGTCGTCTCGCGCATTTCCGCACCGAAAGGCGATCCGAACGCGCCGCTGAAAGCCTTGATCTTCGATTCTGTGTTCGATGAGTACCGCGGAGCAATTGCCTATATTCGTGTGATGGAAGGAACCGTACGGGAAAAAGATAAGATTAGGTTTTTCTCAAAGGGACAAGAATTTCAAGCAGAAGATATCGGTATTCTCGAGATGCAAAGAAAACGAATCGGTTCACTTTCTGCAGGCGACGTCGGTTACATCATTGCAAATGTCAAAGATGTGCACGACACGAAAGTCGGCGATACGATTACACTCGTCGATAATCCTGCTGCGGAACCGCTTCCAGGGTACAAAGAAGCCAAGCCAATGGTCTTCAGCGGTATGTTTCCATCCAATAGCGACGACTTTGGCGAGTTGCGCGACGCGCTTGACAAACTGAAATTGAATGATGCCTCGCTTATTTTTGAACCTGAATCCTCCGTTGCACTTGGATTCGGATTCCGCGCCGGATTTCTCGGACTTCTCCATATGGAAATCGTTCGTGAACGATTGGAACGCGAGTACAATCAGCACCTCATTAATACAGTACCGAACGTCGAGTACCGCGTTACAAAGACAGACAAAGATGTTCTCTTCGTCGATAATCCCTCGCTGATGCCGGATGCCGGTAAAATTGAGAAAGTGGAAGAGCCGTTCGTGAAGGCACAAATCATCACACCGACAGAATACATCGGCAACATTATGAAACTCTGTATGGACCGCCGCGGTATTCATCGTAACACGACCTATCTCAGCCCTGAGCGTGCCGATATCCATTTTGAACTGCCGTTATCTGAAATTATTTTCGATTTCTACGATAAACTCAAGTCGCTCTCGCGCGGTTACGCTTCGTTAGACTATGATTTTCTTGAGTATCGCGATTCTGACCTCGTAAAATTGGACATTTTGTTGAATGGGGAACCGGTTGATGCACTTTCCACCATCGTCCACCGTGTAAAATCGTATGAGTGGGGGCGTAAACTTTGCTCGAAACTTCGGGAGCTGATTCCACGTCAAATGTTTGAGGTGGCAATACAAGCCGCGATCGGCAGTAAAGTGATTGCGCGAGAATCACTCAGTGCCATTCGCAAGAACGTGATAGCAAAGTGTTACGGCGGTGACATCTCACGAAAACGGAAGTTGTTGGAAAAACAAAAAGAAGGTAAGAAGCGGATGAAACGAGTCGGCAGCGTAGAAGTGCCGCAGGAAGCATTCCTTGCCGTTCTATCATTGGAAGAATGAAAATGTGATTTGTGATTTTGCGATTGAGTGATTGAAATAATAACTAATATGGAAAAAACTATGGGCAACGAAAAAAAACAAAAAAAAGAAGAACAACCGATTTCACAAACATGGAAAGAGAAGACAATAGCATTTTTCAAAGAAACCGGAATCGTCATAGGTCTCTTTCTTCTTATCAATAATTTTGTCGTTGCATCCTTTCTAGTTCCTACCGGATCGATGGAGAACGAAGTGATGACCGGTGAACTGCTCTTCGTCAACAAATTTATTTACGGTGGAACATCACCGCGGAACATTCCTTTCACCAACGTACGCTTACCATGGTTTCGCATTCCGGCATTCAGAGATGTGAAACGCGGTGACGTCATTGTATTCGTCTTCCCGGGCATGCGCGACGAAGTCCAACCGCAGGATTTTACTTTCTATCTTAAACGGTGTGTCGGAACACCCGGCGACACAATTCAAATTCGTGACCGTGTTTTATCGGTGAACGGACAGATGCTGCCGTTACCCCGCAATGTCAGATTCGATCACGGTTGGTCGGTGCCGGCAAACGAACAGGACGATCGCATTTTCCCTGTCGGCTCCGGATGGAATGAAGATAACTTTGGTCCGCTTGTCGTTCCGAAACAAGGGATGGTGATTCCGTTGAACGCACAAAATTTTTCCGCATGGCAAATCTTCATCAAGCGAGAAGGACACACTATGGAAGCTGTCGCCGGAACAGTGTTGATCGACGGAAAACCTGCAACATCATACACCGTGCAGCGTGATTATCTCTTCGGTATGGGCGACCACAGAGACAATAGTCTTGACGGCCGCTACTGGGGTTTTATTCCGAAAGAAAACCTTGTCGGCACGCCGATGATCGTCTATTGGTCGTGGAACTCCGACCTCGCACTCTATGATATTTTTGGGAGACTTGCATCAGTGCGCTGGGGTCGTATCGGCTCGCTCATTAAATAATGCAGGAGCAGTCTGTTCATAGTACACCTCAAGATCACTCTGTTCACGCTCAGCAAAAAGAGAAGGGTCTTGCATCTATACTGATGGAATACGGCAAGACCATCCTGGTCACGGTGCTTGCAGCCCTCCTTTTAAAAGTCTTTGTGCTTGATGCATATCGCATTCCCTCAACTTCGATGGAAAACACGCTCCAAATAGGTGATTTCCTTTTGGTCAACAAACTTGCATATGGCTTGCGTACACCGCGTCATCTACCGGTTGTTGCACGAGCCATACCTTCGTTCACGCTTTCTTTTTTTCAAAACATCCATCGCGGAGATGTGATCGTGTTCGAATTTCCCGGCCGCATAAATAAAATTACAAGTCCGGAATATGTTCATTATATCAAGCGATGTATCGGATTGCCGGGTGATACGCTGGAAATTCATTCCGGTCTGGTCTATGTAAACAAAACCCTCATTCCCTTTCCTCCTCATGGCATTCAAACGGATCATTTGAACGGAAATTCATGGCGACAAAATCCAGAGATGTTTCCACAAGGATCAACATTTAGTAATGTCGACTATGGACCGATCATTGTCCCAAAGCAGGGTAATATTCTAAAACTTGAACCCGCAACCATCGCCCAATGGGGCATGTTCATTGAACGTGAAGGACACACTGTTCAGACTGTTGACAATATGATTCTGATTGACGGCACAGCGGCATCGACGTATCGTGTTCGCCAAAATTACTATTTCGTTCTTGGTGACAATCGTGATAACAGCATGGACAGCCGCTCTTGGGGGTTTGTACCGGATGATCATGTAATCGGTAAAGCATTGTTCGTGTACTGGTCGTGGGACACGGAAGTTTCTGTTTCAAATATCTCAGAAAAGTTATCGACAATCCGATGGAAGAGGATTGGAACACTGATTCGTTAATTGCCAAGTTCCAATTTTCAACTTGGAAATTGAAAGTCGCAAATCCCAAATGGCTTCCCTTTACCTCCATATTCCCTTCTGCGAACACAAGTGCATCTACTGCGATTTTTACTCCGTTGTTCCAGTGGAATCAGAAATAAGTCATCGTTCGCTGGAAGGCCAGTTTCTTTCCGCGCTGAAAACGGAGATTGAGGTTCGGGCAGAAGATCAACGTTTCCATGGACCATATGAGACGATTTTCTTTGGGGGCGGAACACCCTCTCTTCTTCATCCGTCTGAAATAGAAAAAATACTCAACCTCCTTTCATCCCGATTTGCAATTCAAACGAATGCAGAGATTACGCTGGAGACAAACCCAGGAACCGTAGACAAAGAGAAACTTCGCGCATTCCGATCTGCCGGTATTAACCGCATCAGCATGGGTATTCAATCATTCCATGACGAAGACTTGAAGTTTCTGACCCGTATTCATACTGCATCCGAGGCGAAGCAGTGCGTACGGGATTGCACCGCCGCCGGGTTTGAGAATGTCAGCTTCGATCTCATCTTTTCGCTTCCTCACCAGACTTTGGCAAAGTGGAAATCGAACCTGGAACAAGCGGTGGAACTTCAACCCGGACATATCTCGTGCTACAGTCTTATCATCGAACCGGAGACGCCGCTCTTTCACATGGTTCAATTAAACCAAGTGACACCGATTGATTCTGAACGCGATGCCGATTTGTACGAATTCACCATCGATTTTCTCACATCTCATGGCTACGAACAATACGAAGTATCGAACTTCGCCAAACCCGCCGCGGCAGGCAAGCCGAATTTCAAATGCCGCCATAATCTCAATTACTGGAATCATTCTCATTATCTTGGCTTTGGTCCGTCGGCGCATTCATTTTGGAAGGACGAACGCTGGTGGAACATATCCGATCTCACCGCATACATCAAACAATTGGGCGAGCGCACTCTCCCGCTTGCAGGCGGAGAGCATCTTACCGAAACTCAATTCATGGAAGAAGCGATCTTTCTCAGCTTGCGAAGCGAAGGAATCGACCTGGAACAGTTTCGCCGGCGATTTTCACGCGATCTTTCAACAGAGAATGTATCTATCATTTCTGAATTGATTCAACAAGGAAGTGCACGGATGGAGAGCGGACGCATCCGGCTCACCGCAAAAGGATATGTGCTCTGTGATGAAATCTGTCAGACGTTCCGTTGAGTTGCTCAATATTCCTTGAAGTTCAAGCCTTTTCCTTATACATTGATTGTGAATTTTAGCACAGTAAAATCCTTAGAGAATAAATGGAACACAAGAAGCTCAATCGACTTATCGCACTAACAGTTTTCTTTGTACCTCTGGCAGTATATATCAAGACCCTCTCGCCCACCGTCGTGTTCTGGGACGTAGGCGAGTTCTGCGCGGCGGCGTTTTCATTGCAGGTGCCGCATCCGCCCGGCGCACCGCTCTTTTTGCTCCTCGCGCGCCTTTCATCGATGATTCCGCTGATCCCCGATATTGCTGTCCGAATGCACATTCTTTCAGCGCTTGGCTCCGCTCTGACATGCGGATTGCTCTATCTTATTATTGTCGATGTGATGGTGATGTGGAGAGGAATTCCAAGCGCATTCTTTGAGCGGATTGCAGTGTATGGTTCGGCAATTATCGGAGCGCTTTCGCTGGCATTCACCAGCACCTTCTGGTTTAATGCGGTTGAAGCGGAAGTGTACGGACTCAGCATGACATTTGTGGGACTGATCATTCTCCTCGGACTTCATTGGTACGAACGCGCAGACAAAGACAGCGGCGATCACTATATTCTTCTGATAGCGTACATCGTCGGTCTTTCGGTTGGCGTACATCTGCTTGCCGTGCTTGCCCTGTTCCCTGTGATGTTGTTGTGGTATTTCCGGTACAACAAGTTCGAGTGGAAATCCTTCGTCAAGTTTGGCATCGGCGCATTGATCACTTTTTTTATTATTTATCCAGGCATTGTCACCGTACTTCCCTCCTTGCTTGATGGGAATATAAAATTTGGACACACGGAAATAAATAATCCTCTCATCAGTTATATTCCCGTTGTTCTTCTTGCCGGCGCCGTCTCTGGTGTGTACTATTCCATCCGGAAAAAGAAGCGGATGTTGAACGTTGCACTTCTTTCCTTTTTGTTCATCGTCCTTGGTTATTCAACATATACGATGGTGTATATTCGAGCAAATGCGCATCCGCCGATGAATGAGAACGACCCAAGCACATTAGGAAGGCTTGTTTCGTATCTCAACCGCGAACAGTACGGCAGCGCTCCGATAGTAAATCGACGCTGGGATACCGATCCTGAAAAGAAACGCTTCCATCAAAATTACACCAGCGATCTGGACTATATGTGGCGATACCAAATCCAACATATGTATCTTCGATATCTCGGCTGGAACTACATCGGCGCGGAAGGGGATTTCAAAGATGCCGGCGTGAATTGGAAACAATACTCTATGATTCCTTTTTTGTTGGGTTTGCTGGGTGCATACTACCAATGGCGTAAACAGCCGTATATCAGTTTCACCATGGTTGTTACATTTGTCATCATGGGTGTCGTTCTTGCACTCTACCAGAATCAGCAGGAACCGCAGCCGCGCGAACGCGATTATTTTTACGTCGGCTCGTTTTTTGTTTTTTCACTCTGGATTGCTTACGGCGTCCTCGCGCTGATTGATTTCGTAAAACAAAAAATTGCAGTACAGCAAACGGCTCAGATAACCGGATACGGTGTACTGACGCTTGCACTCATGTTTGTGCCTCTGAAGATGTTCGTTTCCAATTATCATCAGGCAAACCGCACCGGAAATTATGTCGCCTGGGATTATTCCTACAACATGCTTCAGAGTTGTGAAAAGGATGCCATCCTAATCACCAATGGCGACAACGACACATTTCCGCTTTGGTACTTGCAGGATGTCGAAGGCATTCGGCGCGATATTCGCGTCGTGAATTTAAGTTTAGTGAATACACCTTGGTATATTAAACAGTTGAAACATGAGACACCGTATGGTTCAAAAACAGTACGAATCACGACTTCGGATGTGGAGATTGACAGCATCCAACCGATGCGGTTTGAACCGCGATGGATGCAATTACCCGTCGGTCCCGATGTCATTCAGAAATATACCATAGAGGGAAACGACAGGACATCACTGCTTGATACTTCTATTATAAAGAGCGGTGTGATCCGATTTCTCATGCCCAATACGCTGCAGGTTGGAGATGTCAAAGCGATCCGTGCACAGGATATTATGGTGTACGACATCATCATGACGAACAATTGGCAGAGGCCTATCTATTATGCAATGACCGTGTCGGATGATGGGAAGATCGGTCTGCGCGACTATATGCAATTGACGGGATTGACATTTAAGCTGGTTCCGTTCAAAGCGCAAAACTATTGGGCAAACTTGAATGAACCAGTGCTGCGCCAGAATATTTTTACCGATATCAAACAGTTTTCCAAAGAACCGCAGTACGGATTCCGATGGCGCGGACTTCAGGACAGCACAACATACTACGACGAAGACACGCGCCGATTACTCACTTCAAACTACAGAAACCTGTTTATTGCCTACGCGTTGTATTGCGCTAATGTCAAAAACAAACCGCAAGAAGTATCGGCAATTCTCGATCGAATGGAGCAAGTCATGCCGCAGCGTTCCATCCCGATGGATTATCGTGTCAAGCATGACTTAGCTTCATTTTATAATATGGCAGGTAACAAAGACCGCTACCGTCAATTGCTGAACGAAATCATCCAAGAACTCAAACAGGTGATCAGCAACCATGTCACCGAACAGCTATCGCAGTACAATCCGTACATCATTCTTTTCTACTCCTACGATGGATTAGAAATGTACAAGGAAGCTGAGGATGTGCTGCCGCTCATCAAGTCCGCTTATCCAAACGAGCGAGGGATCGACCAAATACTCGGACAACTGCACTCTCAGATTCAGGTGAAACAAGCAGGCGCAGTGGCTGCAGAGCAGCCACCGTCAAAGCAAAAAAAATAAGGGATTGAGAACGGCGCTTCAGGAGAACGATGAAACAAAAAACTGCATTCGTCATTGGTATTACCGGACAAGATGGCTCGTACCTCACAGAGTTCCTGCTTGCCAAGAATTATCAAGTCGTGGGATTGATGCGCAAAACCTCTGCCGTGCCCAGTTCTCACGTGGCACATCTTGCGAACAAAATCCATATTGCGTACGGCGATCTGCTCGACACGTTTTCCATCGCAGAGAATATTCGTTCATATCAGCCGGATGAGATATACAATCTCGCGGCTCAGTCGTACCCCGGCGAATCGTGGCGGCTTGCCATTGAGACAGCGGAGATCACGGGCATCGGCGCTCATCGTGTCTATGAGGCAGTGCGATATGTAAAACCGGATTGCCGGATCTATCAGGCTTCCTCATCAGAAATGTTTGGCACACCGACTATAGTACCGCAAAATGAGCAAACACCATTTGCACCGGTAAACCCTTACGGCGCCGCCAAACTCTATGCACATACGATGGCGCAAATCTACAGAACGAGTTACAAGCTCTTTATCGCATGCGGAATTCTTTTCAATCATGAAAGTCCCCGGCGCGGGATTCACTTCCTGACGCAAAAAGTAGCGTACGGCGCTGCATGCATTCAACTCGGCATTCTTAATTCTCCGGACCTGAATGAGCAAGGTGAACCGATCGTCAAAGACGGGAAAATTGCGCTTGGTAATTTAGATGCAAAGCGCGACTGGGGATTTGCAGGCGATTATGTGGAAGCCATGTGGATGATGCTGCAGCACGATACACCGGACACGTATGTCATCGGCACGGGAGAAGTTCGTACCGTACGGCAATTGTGCGAAACGGCATTCAGCAGTGTCGGCATGGACTGGCAAAAATACGTTGTTGTCGACCCGCGATTCATCCGCCTGACAGAAACCGGAACGACCGTCGCAGATGCAGCGAAGGCGAAAACCGAGTTGGGCTGGTCGCCGCGCACATCGTTCACGGATCTGGTGAAGATGATGGTCGATTATCAGATACGACGACTTAAGAACCACTCGAACTAACCTGCGAATGAAAATACTTCTTCTTAATTGGCAGGATATAAAAAATCCAATTGGAGGCGGTGCGGAAGTCTATCTTCACCAAATCTTCAAACGAATTGCGGCATTAGGTCATTCAGTAACGCTGTTCAGCTGCCAATTTGCGAATGCTCTTCCTGAAGAAGACATCGATGGCATTCACGTAATACGAAAAGGAAATCGTAACCTCTTTAACTATATCGTTCCTCTCGAATACAGAAAAAGATTTCAGCATGAACATTATGATATCGTCATAGACGACATCAACAAAATTCCTTTTTACACACCGTTATTTATTCGGGAACCGTTGATGGGAATGGTGATGCATCTGTTCGGCAATTCCATTTTTAAAGAGGCCTCGGTTCCGGCAGCGGCGTACGTATATGGTGCAGAACGGCTTGTTCCTTCTGTGTACCGAAAGACCCCGCTTGTAGCAATTTCCGAAAGCACGCGGCAGGAATTACTTTCGTACGGCTGTCGGAAAGAAAATATTTTTCTTGTTCCGTGTGCCGTCAACCACACAACGTACCGGCAGCTTTCAGGCATACATCGAATCGAGTTATTAATCGGCTATGTGGGAAGAATAAAAAAATATAAAAGTGTCGATCATTTACTGCATGCTTTCGCAATCGTGCTGAAGGAACTGCCGCAGGCAAAACTTGCCATCATTGGGGAAGGCGATAGCAAGCCTGAATTCCAGAGAATAGCACACGAGCTTCACATCGACCATGCAACGACCTTTACCGGATTCCTTCCGCTGGAAGAAAAAGTGCGATTGCTGAACCAGATGCAGCTCGTCGTGAACACATCTGCAAAAGAAGGATGGGGATTAACGGTCACGGAGGCAAACGCATGCGGAGCGCCCGCCGTTGCGAGCGATGTCCCGGGACTGCGCGATGCCGTTATCGACGGTGAGACCGGATTGCTCTACGAATACGGGAATATCGAACAGCTTGCCGAAAAGATTCTTCTTCTCCTTCGGGACGAACATCTTCGCATGCGATTAGCGGCCGGCGCATTGTCATACGCACAATCTCTTACGTGGGATAAGTCCGCAGAAATTATGCTCGATGTGATCGAGAAGGTTTTGCACGGCGGTTATAAACGCAACTCCGCAATCCCTTACATCTCATAGTGTCAAACGTTATTCGACATTTTGACCTATGATCAATACGAATGAGACTTCGATAGAATGCGGGATATCATTCACACGCGGCCGATGGTTGCACAACGGTTTTGCTTTACAAGAATGGAAATTATAAATTAGATGCGAGCATTTGCTCGCATCGGTTATGGGTCGTTGGCTGCAAAAGTATCATGTAGTTTACACAGATAGTAAGCAGCAATAAAAGGCGCTTTGACAGCATAATTTCTTAAAACAATTCTTACTCGAATTCTTGATTATAAAGATTGCAGGGATGAATAATTTATTTTCGTTTTTAATATCAAGAAAACAATTTCATGCGCTTTTCATTTACTTATTTCTCGAGAGCATTTGCTCGTCGGGTCAATTCATATCCCATACAGATTCAGAACAGATCAGAAGCATTCCTATCGCGTATGTTCCGGCTTCCTTTCCGGTCAACTTTTCGCTGTTTACTTCCGGCAGCAGACAATATGTTGCTTTCTACGACTCAACGCACCACATGACGCTTGCTTGCCGCAGACTCACTGATTCAGTATGGGATTATAGCAGGCTGGATTCGAAAGTAGGATGGGACAGTCACAACTACGTAACTCTGGTAACTGACGATGAAGGGTATATTCATCTGGCAGGAAACATGCACTCCAGTCAGCTGGTCTATCTTCGCAGTTCCATTCCTTTTGATATTCATTCGATGCAGGCAATTCATACCATGACTGGAAACGAAGAGGATGTACCGACCTACCCCGAATTCATGCGAGGGCCAAAAGGTGAGCTTCTCTTTCACTACCGATATGGACGAAGCGGATCCGGATACGAGGTTTTTAATCTCTGGAACGCAAAAAACAAAAATTGGAAACGACTTCTCGACAAACCACTCACCGACGGACGCGGGCGAATGAATGCCTACATGCAGGGACATTCCTTGGGTCCAGATGGATTTTACCACCTTCTCTGGATGTGGCGCGATTCACCTGATTGTGCAACAAATCATACCTTATCATACGCCCGCAGTAAAGACCTTCTGCATTGGGTCAGCGTTCGTAATGAAAATGTGGAATTGCCAATCACTGTCGATGATAAAAAACTTTATGTCGATACAACCGCTGTCCATGGTGGATTGATTAATATCGGTATGAAGATCGGTTTCGATGCCGACGGAAAAATATTGATTGGGTACCATAAATACGATACGTTAGGAAATACTTAACTTTTTCTGACTCGTTTTACAAACGGTGCATGGACGAGTAAACAGGTAACGCAATGGAAGTATCGATGGGATTTTAAAGGGTATGGCACGATTGTCAATGAATTGCTGATCGAGCCGCCAAAACCTTCATCAATAAAGGGTTATATTGCATTTGGCTACCACCATATAAAATATGGAGACGGGCAAATTCTCGTCGATGAAAAAACTTTGGAACCTATTCAAATACAACCTCTCACAACTCTCTATCCGATGGAAGTGGACAGCATACGTTCTTCGTTTCCCGGAATGGTTGTGAATAAAGTTTTTGATTCCGGCAAGGCGCCGAAAGGCAGCCGGTACTTACTACGCTGGGAAACGCTATCACCCAATCGTGACCAGCAACGGCAAGACAATAAACTTCCGGATACAATGCTGGAATTAGTTACCTATTAGTTGTTGTAATTTTTGTCGCATTATATCCCATTATTATATTTTCGAGCATCAAGCACAATGGAATGACTACAATGTATCAAAGACTAAGCATATGCACTTTACTCAGTGTTGTTTTAGTTCTTCTTCCCGTAAAAATTCATGCTCAATCTGATAAAGAAGAACCTATCAAGAGTGTGGTAAATGGAGCTCTGGATTTTTCAGTACAGCAAAGTTTGCGCATGGCACGTTCATTACAGAACCAGCCGAGCTTATTACCACGAACAACCGATAGGTTTGGAACCTTACAGACCTGCCGTTCGGACTGGTGGGCCAGCGGTTTTTTTTTTCAGGCATACTTTGGTATTTGTACGAATACTCGGGCAATGAAGAGTTAAAGAAATGGGCGCACGAATACTCCTTGCGAGTGGAAGATCAGCAATTTACTACCACCAATCACGATGTGGGTTTTATAATTTATTGCAGTTTTGGCAACGGGTTCAGAATCACGCATGATACAGTCTATAGAAAAGTTATCCGAACGGCTTCGCATTCGCTCATCAGTCGTTTTCGTCAATCTATAGGATGTATACGTTCTTGGGATTATGCCGAGTGGAACAAGCAATGGCAATACCCTGTCATCATTGACAATATGATGAACCTGGAAATGCTCATGATGGCGGCTCAAGAGTTTGATGAACCTGCGTTGTTTAATGCAGCAGTATCACATGCCAATGTTACCATGAAAAATCATTTCCGGACTGATTATAGCAGTTTCCACGTGGTAAGTTACGACACGGTGACAGGTTTACCGGAACTGAAGCAAACTGCACAAGGGTATAATCATGGTTCAGCATGGGCTCGCGGTCAGGCATGGGGACTCTATGGTTTTACCATGATGTATCGCTTTACAAAGGACACAACATATCTTGCCCAGGCGAAGCACATCGCCGATTTTATCATTCACCATCCGCGTTTGCCCGAAGATAAAATTCCTTACTGGGATTTCGATGCACAAAATATTTCAGATTGTTATCGTGATGCTTCGGCAGGATCAATTATTTGTTCTGCACTGATCGAGTTGAGTCAGTATGTTGAGAGAAGATTAGCCAATACATTTCTCTCGATTGCCGAAAGTCAAATTCGTGCTTTAAGCTCATTGCAATACCGCAATGCACCGGGGAATAATGGAAATTTCATTCTAAAACACAGCGTTGGGAACATGCCCAACAATAGCGAAGTAGACGCACCCCTTATTTATGCTGATTATTATTTTGTGGAAGCTCTTATGAGATTTAAGAAGTTAAAGGGTTTATAATACCACTTCACTCTTCGTCCGAGAGGAGCAGTTGTGCCAAGAAAGGATAACCAATGGGTCAGTCAGTTCTAACGGATAAAAACCAATTCCCTACAGACGAGATCGTATTTTCATCCATCGGTAAAAATAAAGCTTCATGGATTTCTCTCTTTGATTATATTCACGACAATCACCCTGAGTTCACTGAAGAGTGGAGATATTACAATGATGGTAAAAGCTGGCTCTTAAAAGTCTCCCAGAAAGCAAAGACAATATTCTGGCTTTCAGTTATCGATGGAACTTTTAGAATTACTTTTTACTTCAATGATAAAGCTCGGCAAGCAATCGAAAGCAGTCATCTACCGAAAGAATTAAAGGAACAATATAGAGATGGAAAGAGATACAACAAAATACGCGGACTTACTCTTTCTTTTAAGAACAAAACAGATTGCACGTATGCTAAAGAATTAATAAGTATAAAAATGAATATCAAATAGAAATGGCTGCACACACCGGCAAATAATCCCAAGCAGAGTTACGCGCAAACACTACGATGCCTTTAAAAAAACGGAAAAGAGATAATCCTCATTCATTTTGCCAATCATATCTCCGAATTACCGTTCGAATCAAACAACGTGAAAAATGATGAAGGGTGTTTTACCGGAGGTATTAGATGGGAGATATACAGCGATCCCGGAAAACGCCATGTCGGCGCATGAGGAACAACCGGTGGATAAAGCCGGCATGTTCTTCTTGCATTTAATTTGTATCTCAGTTACTTTTATCGGGAAATAAAAAAATGAATATTGAGGAATGAATGCTATGATCAGAAAATTAGTTGTATCTATCGTTTCCGTTGCTTGCTTTATTTTTTTTGGACAGGCACAGGATGCTGCCAATACTTTTTCCAAAACTGTCGGGATTGTTACAGGCAAAGCTCAACGTCCGGTAAGTCCGGCATGGGTAGACAATGCGGTATTTTACCAAATTTATCCTCAGACTTATTATGATTCTAATGGCGACGGTGTAGGAGACTTGCAGGGAATTATCGAGAAATTGGATTATGTAAAAAGTTTGGGTGTCACCGCTATTTGGCTGAACCCGTTTTATGAATCACCATTTCGGGATGCAGGCTATGATGTGACGGACTTCTATAAGGTTGCCCCGCGTTATGGAACAAACAATGATGCCAAGAGATTATTTGCCGAAGTACACAAAAGAGGTATGCATATCATTATTGATTATGTTCCAAGCTATACAAGCATCGATCATCCCTGGTTTAAAGCATCTTGCGATCCTAAACCAAACAAATATTCCAACTGGTATGTTTGGACTAATAGTACATGGTTTCCCGGCATGGACAAGTATAAGGCCAACTTCATACAAGGATATTGCGAGCGTGACGGAATGTTTATGAACAATTTTTTCTGGCATCAACCTGCATTGAATTATGGTTATGCAAAACCCGATCCTCTGCAGCCATGGCAATTGCCGACAGACCATCCTGATGTAATGGCTTTGAAAGAAGAAATGAAAAATGTCATGCGTTTTTGGCTCAATATGGGGTGCGATGGTTTCAGAATCGATATGGCAGGTTCAATTGTTAAAAATGATGATGGATCAGAAACCAGTAAATATTGGAAAACGGTAAGAGAATTTCTTGATAAAGAATATCCCGGTACATTTACAGTTGCTGAATGGTCATATCCTAAAGATGCTGTGAGAGGCGGGTTTAATGCCGATTTTTTCCATTGGTTCAATGGCTACGATGATTTATTTCAAAAAGAAAAGATAAGGAATTCGAATCACGATGGACATAGCTATTTTGATTCTGAAGGCAAAGGCGATATTACTCATTTTCTTGAAGTGTATTTAGATCAATATTATGATAGCAGAGATAATGGATATATTGCTCTTCCTTTTGGGAACCATGATTTGGTAAGAATAAAAAACAATGGAAGAACGGATAATGATATAGCAGTAATCTTTGCTTTTATGTTAACAATGCCCGGTACTCCTTTTATTTATTATGGTGATGAGATTGGGATGAAGCAATTGGAAGGCTTGCCTCATATTGAAGGAAGTTATATGGGCCGTGCCGGAGACAGAACACCGATGCAGTGGAACAGCGGTCCAAACAAAGGCTTTTCCACGGTAAGTCCTGAAAAACTTTACAGAGCTGTCGATACATCGAACGACGCACCGGATGTAACCTTGCAAGAGAAAGATCCGAACTCTTTGCTCAATAGAGTAAGGGAACTTATTAAGCTTCACAATACAGAACCCGCACTGTTTGCTTATGCAGAATTTGTCCCTGTCTATGCCGAAAAAGACAAATATCCTTTCGCATATATCAGGGGAAATGGGAAGGATAGATTACTTATCGTTGTCAATCCTGCAAAGAGAGAAGTCTCGGGTTCATTTATCTTAAATTATAAATGTCAGAAGCCAAAACTGATTTCGGGTAAAGGGACAATTTTACTCAAGGAAAATAAAACATCGGTAATCCTGAAACCCATCAGTTATGCTATTTTCAGGATAAATGAGGTAAGATAATATATAAGCCATTCTCTCTGAGCTTAGTAAAAGTTGATAATCTTTTTGTGTGGGATCGGTTAGCACACAAATTTCATTTGGTGCTCCCCTGAAACCGTTCTTTTAGGAAGTCAGCACATTCTTTTGGTGACGATGCTCGATGAATATACTTCGTACAATCACCTGCGCCTTCCCAGAGCAATTCTTCCCGCAGTGTTTCTATAACGCCATTCCAGAAATCTCCGACAATCATGATCGGTTTTTCTTTCAGAAGTCCTTTATTGATAAATTCCCACACGGCGGCAAGTTCAAGCAGCGTGCCGGTCCCTCCTTTTAGCACAACGTACGCATTCCCTAATTCAACAAGCTTCATCATTCGCTCAACAAGCGTCGGCTGAAACATTTCTTCATCGATCCAGCGATTCACATTCTTCTTAAAGGTGTTTTTAAAGGTTACGCCAATCGTTTTACCGCCTGCCTCCTTCGCTCCACGCGCCGATGCTTCCATAATACCTGCATATCCGCCGTTGCAAACGGTGAAGCCATTGAGTGCAAGGTTTTTCCCAACTTCATATGCAAGCCTGTATTCTTCATCACCCTCACTTGGGCGCGAACTGCCGAAAACTGTTACTATTTTTCTCGCCATCTCCATTGCTCATTCCTTCAACGACCCTCCTTTTCGCCTACTTCACCTCTTATCTGCTCATCGGTTCATGTGTTTGACCACTCAATCCAAAAACACCCAATTCACACCGACCCGAAAATACCCTCCCGGCATCGGATAGATCGGAGAAAGGATGTATAATGCATTCAAAATATTCTGCCAGGAAAGCGAGATATGAGCATCGCCAATTTTAAGAATCATAAACAGATCCAAGGTTGTTGAACGTCCTAGGATACTTGTATTATTTTGGACATATGAAATCGTTTGCGGATCAAACTGCATTCCTCGCTGCCGGTTATAGAACTGTGAACGTACGCCAAACTTTGCATCAAGCTTATCTTTGAAGAAAGTGTTACGATAACTCACTTCGCCGGCAAGAATGACATCAGGCATCAAAGTCTTCAATGTATCAACTTCTTTATAACGCGTTAATGTCAAAACACCTAATACTTCAAATTTGTGATAGCGAATTACTGCGCTTCCGTTAATGCCCTGTATCACAACTTCTCGAATATTGGAAATATTAATGGCAGGAGAACCTCCCACGGTTACAGCCGGTTGAAAAACGATCGCACGTTTCACGTTCCGTTGAAAACCTGTGAGACTGACCTCGAGATTCGATCCCGCTTGAAAAGTAAATCCGCCCCGGATAAATGCATGCTGCTCTTTCTGGATTTCGCTTGCGCGAAGAAACGTCGAATCAGTCCAATATCGTTCTTGAAACGTTGGGAATCTGTCAAACCACGAGACGTCGGCAGATAGAGCCAACCAATCTGCGATTGCAGATTTCACTCCGGCACCGGTGTTCAGCGAACTTTCTCCATCGAGAGAGGTTGAACACAAAGATACTGATGGTACGAATATGTCTATCAAACGCAGCTCTGCTTGTATAAACAGAGACCGCTCAGATTCGAGATGTGATGCAAGCACCCTTGTGGAATCGCTCTGGCGTCGTTCCCATGATCCTCCAATAGTACCACGAACAGAATCCAGGCAAAACTGCTGCCGAAGAGAGGCGCCCCAAAAAGACGATTTGGTAAAATCATCAATCAAACTAACTGACGGATTATAATTATAATATTCACGTTCCAACGTACTGTAATATACATTTGCCTGTGTTGTGAAAGAGGAATCGGAAAAAATACGTGCAATGGTATTTAAAGTGACATCCCGTCGTGATCGTTTGTCCCATGCAAATTCACTGACAACCTTTGCATCTACTTCATCGAGACTTGTTGATCGCGATATATCCACGCCTCCGTTTAATCCGTTCCCTGCTTTTGTATAAAAATCCGTAAGTGAAATATTAAATCTGTCGGAAATATTATATCGTAAACGAGTGCGAACATTCCATGCATCCAAATTAGCATTGATAAAACGCCCATCGCTAACCTGTCGCGAAAAGCCAATCATAAGATTCAAACCACGCGCAACATTCTGTGTAAAAAGTCCATCAGTCAGTAATGTCCCTTTTGGATCCTGAACAAATCGAAGTTTCGTCAACGGGCGATAGCTGTTGTAGGAACGCGAAACGAAGTTCAGTGCTGTGCCGGCCGCATCGGATAAAGTCGTCATTGAGGCAGCGCCGGAAAGAATTTCAGCGTGATCGATAAATTCGAGCGGCAAGTCTGAAAGATTGTATGTACCTGTCACCGGATCATTCATCGGTCGTCCATCTATGAGAACACCGATAGCACGTCCATCTAACCCAAAGGCATTAAGCTGTCCCCACTTCCCGGCTTCACCCAAATCGCGATAGAAAAACCCCGGCAATTTCCAAATAATCTCACTCACAACTTTTGCATCGCTCCATAAAAATTGTTTCTGATGCAGTACGCTGAGTGAATCGACATCACCGGTGATCTGACCCATGCCGGGAATAAAGCGGACGCGAACCGAATCGACAGCTGTTGTATCTTTATGAGCGAGAGCCGTCGAATCTGTCGATTTACTCAGACCATGAACGACAGACGTGGGCTTTCCTTCTTGTACTGTGCCTCTCACCGTAGCAGTATCGACAGGAACATGCACCGGTCTTCTCTCGTCGTGATGTTGAGGATAAACAATGGTCCAAACTTGAAGAATCAGGAAAGCCTCAATGTAGAGAAAGGATTTCAAAGCGCAGCCAGCAAGAGATTAACGATCCGGTTTGAATGTCGGTGCTGTAAGAGAAGTCTGGTAGTTTTTCGGAAATGATCCAAGTGCATCGAGTGCTTTCTTTTCGCTCTCAAAAAAACCAAACACGGAAGAACCGCTTCCGCTCATCAATGAGAACACCGCTCCCTTCTCTTTCAGTTTCTCTTTGAGACGACCAATTTCCGGATAGACTTTTATGGCTGATTGCTCAAAATCATTTTGTACGAGCGATGTTACTTTTTTGGGATTCGCTATGTGCTTAGCGATCTTCGTTCGCAGTTCGGATCCTTTTCCATCACGCTGCAGTTTGAGATGGCTATACGCCCACGTTGTTGAAATATGAATCAGCGGCGTAACGACCGCTATCCAATAAGGTATGTCTAAAGAAAAATGTTCCAGGATTTCACCGCGTCCGCTGGCGTATGCATTTCCGCCTTCAATGAAGAAGGGAACATCCGAACCGATTTGCCCTGCAATCGTACGCAGTTGATGGTTGGATAATTTCAATTTCCATAGCTCGTTCAATCCGCGAAGAACTGCGGCCGCATCGCTGCTGCCGCCGCCGAGTCCGGCTCCGGTAGGAATGTTTTTTCGCAGCTGAATCATCGCTCCTTCCTTCACCTTTCGCTCTTTCCGAAGTATGTTCGCGGCTTTGAGACAGAGGTTGGATTCATCAATGGGAACAAGAATAGAGTCAGCATTCATTTCCAATGTTTTATGCGGCTCCAAGTCTATTTCATCAAACAGATTGATTTCATGGAATATCGTTTCGAGATCGTGATAGCCGTCCGACCGCTTGCCGAGGATATAAAGCCCGATGTTGATTTTTGCGTATGCTTGGAGTATCATAATATACTTAACCAATTCTAAAATAATGCAATAAGGTGGTAGATGCAAGGATTTGAATGAAATGGGTTTCTTTGATTGTTCCGCCATTTTTTCGTATGTTTTTCAATAGAAACACATCAGCGGCACTATGAATACCCCTGAAACGAAAACTATATCGGTCGGCACAATTCACATCGGCGGTAACCATCCGTTGGTGCTCATCGCTGGACCCTGTGTCATTGAGAATCGCGAAATGATTCTCCAAACGGCGAAGACTATCCGTTCTATTGCAGAGCGGCACCGGATGCCGTTCATCTTCAAATCTTCCTACAAAAAAGCGAACCGCACAAGCGGCAATTCTTTTACAACAATCGGTGATGAAAAAGCATTGCAGATTCTTGCAGAAGTGAAGCGTGAATTCCATGTGCCGGTTCTTACCGACATCCATTCTCCCGCCGAAGCACAGATTGCCGCCGAGGTTGTCGATGTGCTGCAGATTCCTGCGTTTCTTTGCCGGCAAACCGAGTTGCTCGAAGCAGCCGGGAAAACAGGTAAGGTTGTGAACATTAAGAAGGGGCAATTTGTTGCGCCGGATGATATGCATCTTGCTGCCGCGAAAATTGCTGCAACCGGTAACGATAAGATTCTTCTCACAGAACGCGGAACAATGTTCGGTTATCACAATCTTGTAGTGGATATGCGTTCACTGCCGATTATGCGCAAATCTGGTTATCCTGTTGTATTGGATGCGACGCATTCGGTACAGCTTCCCGGAGGAGAGAAGAATCAGAGCGGCGGTCAGCCGGAATTTATTTTTCCCATCGCCCGCGCCGGAGTCGCCGCAGGGTGCGATGCTCTCTTCATCGAAACACATCCGAATCCTGCTCAAGCGCTCAGTGATTCTGCGAGTCAGTTGAATTTAGAATTGCTGGAAGAACTGGTACAGCAAGTTAAAGCAATTGACGAGATAGTGAAAAATATTCTTAATAATCGATCATAACTTAAAGTACTAAATGCCAACAAATCATAAGCTCATAATTGGTGATTCAACTGAGTTACCTGAAATAGAAAATGGAAGTATCGATTTAGTTGTTACATCTCCACCATATTTCAACGCACCATTTGACTATGTAGGATTGTATAAGAATTATAAGCATTATCTTGATACAATAGAGGCACTTGCCAAAGAACTTTTCCGTGTAATGAAAGATGGTAGAATAGTCGTCCTCAATATTGACGATATGCTTGTTAAGGGTGAGAAATATCCAATTGTTGCGAATGCAACTAATATTTTTCTTGAAGCAGGATTTAGATACAGAGAAAGAATAATCTGGAAGAAACCCGACGGTTACATGAGAATCAGTCGACGTAGTGGAGTTCTTCTTCAAAATCCTTACCCAATGTATTTTTATCCTGATAATCTTTTAGAAAGCATGATTATATTCCAAAAAGGAAAGTTTGACTATAAATCTGTTGACTCAAAAGTGAAAGAAGAGTCAAAAGTTGATGTAAAAGAGTTTTCTCAAAAAAAATGGTATGTGAGTTTTTGGGAAATGACAAATGTGTTGCCTGGTTCTGACTTGGAAAAAGGAATTGCTGCTTTTCCTGAAGAACTACCATATCGTTTTATTAAGCTGTTTTCATTCAAAGGTGACACTGTTCTTGATCCGTTTGCAGGTAGTGGAACGACGATGAGGGTGGCAAGGATGCTAGGAAGGAATAGTATTGGCGTTGAAATAAAGAAACAGTTAGTTAAAGTGATCCGAAAAAAACTTGGATTTGATGGACACGCCGATCTATATAATGGAGAAGATAAGTTTGAAGTCCTGATGCGTAAAGGTAAATAATCTTGGATGTCACAGCAAAAATAACAGGAATAAAATATACACCATTAACATGTCGTGACTTAGATACGATCGCCTTAGCCGATTTGGAGAATGGACTACCTCATAAAGGTTCTTTTCTTCTTCAAGTAAGCTCTAAATCACAAATTGCCATGAGTTGGTGGACTTCTTCTAAGCGTACACGAACATATCCCTATGCAAGAGTCTATGATACACTCAACTTCCAAGGAAGAAAAGTCACTATCATTCCAATTTTCAAAGATGAAGGAGAAGATGGTGATCGAGATTTCCTTCAATGGGATACAATATCATTGATGAGTTTGCTTGGCGTTTATACTATTATCTCATACTACAATCAAGCATCTAAGAATTCAAAGTACAAGAACAAGATAACTGGACAGCATTATGATTACCAACATTTACGTTACGAAATTAAAAAATTATGTAGTTATCAATCGGATGCTTTACATTGGAATCTTGAGCAAATAGGAAATGCCGGGAAAGTTTGCCAAAAGGCTCTCGACGCTTCAATAAAAATTTCACGTAAGTTAAAAGTAAGAATGCATTCAAAATCGTCTGCGGAAGGACGTATAGATGAACTTTTAAAAGGCAAGAAAAGTTTTATGAGTTTTTCTCGTAAGCTTGCCAAGGAAGCACAAAAAAGAGAAAGTTTGACGAATCAGCCGAAAGAAAAACTAACAGGTAGCAAGGGGACTCTTACAGTATCAAATTATCTGGGCGGTAATTATTATCTCACTGTTGATGAGATTGAAATACGTGGCAAGAACATTCTGTTGATTGAAGGAAAGCATAGCAAGAAATCCTATCTGCCATCTATGGCTGACATAAAGGATGGATTTATTAAATTATTCTTGCTCACAAATCTGAAAAAAGTAAGGGTCGATGAACGCATTTACAATGTTAAACCCATTCTAAAACTGACAAGCGATAAAATTCTACCTGATCTTTCAACTAATAAAAATCTCCGGCATAAATTGAGACAAATCATTAATGAAGCGAAGGCTAACAATTTCAATGTCACTTTGAATCAGAATGATTTGGCTAATCTTTCTATAGGAAGTTGAACTCTATGAGATTTTCTACTTATCATTTATTTTCATGTCTTGTTGAGAAGAAAAAAGAAATCATAGCACAGGGTTCATTGAATCATTTCTGGAGTAAGACAGTGAACAATCTTCCTGTTACAGTTGGTAAAGGAAAAAATGCTGGCTCTTTATTATTACAGAGCGGAGAAATAGTGAGAAAAAGGTTAATAAAAGAATACAAAAAGACAAAATATGAAATAGGCGTGCCAAGTGCGAAGGCATATTGGAAGGTTAATGTGGAAAGAAATGAAGGGATTATGTCGGACACCGAACATCCTTGTTTTTATTTACTTGAGGCGAATTACAACCAAGCTAAGAAGAAGTTTTTTTTGATGTGTGGAGCTTTTTTTGAGAGTCTCTCTCCTATCGAAGTCCTCTTATCAAATCTTAATATAAAAGAAGAGATTATTAAACTTACGCCTCAGGAAAAAAGGTTCTTAAACAATCTGTTAGTCACTGGTGAATTGAAGCCCAAAGAACCAATCCATAATTCTTCTTTACATACAACTTTCTTCGTTGAATCAAAGATAAAACCAGATTCAAACCTTTTTGATTCCAACAAGTATCCCGAAATTGCCGACAACACGCTGAATTTTATCATTCCATGCCACACTCCAGAGGAAGAAGAGAAACAGAGACGATTGATGGCAAAGGCATTTGAGCAACGCGGCGCGAAATCATTTTTCAAAGAACTGCGAATCTTTACGCTCAAACATTTACTCAACGGACCGTTCCTTGTTTTTCAGTCACCAATAAAATAGCCGCGATGGCAAAGAAAATCTCATTATCCAAACTTAAGCACATCAAACTCCTCCTCCTTGATGTGGATGGTGTAATGACCGATGGTGGTATCTACTACTCCAACTCGGGAGATGAGTTTAAGAAATTCAATATCCAGGATGGATACGGTATCGTAAAACTCCAGCGCACCGGTATCAAAGTTGGAATCATCACCGGACGTGTATCAAATATTGTTACGAGGCGCGCAGAAGAATTGGGCATTACGGAAGTTCATCAGAATTTAGAAAACAAGTTAGACGTCTATGAATCGCTCAAAAAGAAATTGAATCTGACCAATGCAGATATCGCATACATCGGCGACGACGAATTTGATCTGCCGGTGCTGGAATGCGCCGGTTTTTCAGCTGCTCCGTCAGATGCCATCCCCAGTGTAAAGAAGCGGGTTCATTTTGTTTGCACTCGCGGCGGCGGAAACGGCGCTGTGAGAGAAGTAATCGATTTCATTCTACAAAAATTAGAAGTTACCTGAGAACACTATGAACGCTGATGCTACTATCCAAAAGGGAAAAGAGATTATCCGCATTGAAGCGGAAGCAATTGCAGCTCTTGAATCACATATCAATGGAAATTTTGCCGCAGCGGTCGACCTCATCTTCCATGCAAAGGGTCGTGTCGTTCTTACTGGCATGGGAAAGTCAGGCATTATCGCACGCAAGATTGCCGCGACCATGAACTCCACCGGTACACCTTCGGCATTTATGCATCCTTCCGATGCGGTGCATGGTGATTTAGGAATGGTGACACCCGATGATGTTGTGATATGCATATCAAAGAGCGGTGACACGGCGGAATTGCGGCAGCTTCTGCCTCGATTTCATCAACTCGGTGTGAAGGTGATCGCGATGGTAGGCAATTTGAATTCGCTATTGAGCAAGCAGAGCGATTTCGTTCTTGACACCAGCGTGAAAGAGGAAGCGTGCCCGTACGATCTTGCGCCGACTTCCTCGACGACCGCCGCACTGGCAATGGGTGATGCGCTTGCTATCACGCTCTTGCAAAAGCGCAACTTCACCAAAGAAGATTTTGCACTGTTCCATCCGGGCGGCAATCTTGGCAAACAATTGCTCTTGAAAGTCGATGCGATGATGATTACGGGCAGCGATATCCCGGTCGTGAAAGAAAATGTTTCTGTGTCTGATGCCATCGTGGAAATCAGCTCTAAGCGAATGGGCGCAACGTGCGTCGTGAACGATGCCGGCATTCTTTCCGGCATGCTCACCGATGGCGACCTTCGCCGTCTTCTTCAGCGAAGAATTGATATTTCAAATCTCACGGTCGGCCAAGTGATGACGCAAAATCCAAAAACCATTAGCCAAAACATGCTTGCTGCTCAGGCATTGGAGGTTATGGAATCCTATAAAATTACTCAGCTTGTTGTCGTGGACACTGGTCATCACCCGGTTGGAATTCTCCACCTCCATAGTCTGGTAGAGGCGGGACTGCACGGAGATTCCTCCGCATGAAATCGTTTTGCATCTGGATTTCGTTGCTCAGTACTACCATGCTTATGTTTTCTGGTTGCGAAGAAAAAATAAAACCATCCGTACTCTCTACCATTGACAGCCGGACACTCCCGCAGCAAGAAAGTTGGAACAGCACGATCGTCGTATCGGACTCCGGACATATTACCGCTATCATTCTCGCCGGATATATTCGTGTATTCGAGTCCGACCAGAAAACCCAGATGAGCCAAGGTGTCAGGGTGCGCTTTTTCAATCCGCAAGGCATTCAAACCTCCGTGCTGACAAGTGACGAAGGAAATGTTGATGAAGCGACCAATAATCTGGAAGCACGCAAGAATGTCATTGTCGTTTCCAGCGATTCATCGCGCATGACCACCGAGCAATTATTTTGGGACAACCAGCGCCAGCTGATCTACACTCCGGCATATGTACAAATTACTACTGAGAAGGATAAACTGCAGGGACATGGATTTGAGTCGGATCAAAGTTTAAAAAATTACCGCATCTTCCGCGTCACAGGTCAATCGCAAACCGAATGAAAGCAATGCAGCGCCGCCTGACATATCTTTTTCTGAACACACTTCTTGTGTTCATTTGCCGCTCACCCGCTCAAAAGAGCAACATCATTGACCTGCAACATGCGGACACGATGAAAGGAAAGATTCTGGACGGTGAAGAAGTCCGCGAACTCATCGGCAATGTTCATTTCCTTCAATTTCCCACTTCCGGCGGATTGGTGAAAATCTGGTGTGATCGGGGACTTCGGTTCATGGTACAGAACAAGATTGAGTTGTTCGGAAACGTAAAAGTCGTTCGCGACAGCGTTACGATCCGATCGAAAGAAGGCATCTATTACGGCAACCAACGAATGATGGAAGGTCGAAATGGCGTGGAATTAGAACGCGGAAAGACGCTTCTTACAGCAGTGAATGCAAAATATTTTATCGATGAAAAACGCTCCCTCTTCTGGGATAATGTAATTCTTGTTGATACATCTTCCATCGTTACATGCAATATTTTGAATTACTATGAAACAGAAGCTCGCTCTGTCGCGACCGGTGGTGTGCATATGTTTGAAAACGACAACGCCGTCAATATCTATGGTGATTCACTGATTCATCTCGAGCAGCAAAAATTTACGCTCGTGATGAAACAACCACGGTTAGTCAAAATCGATACATCTGCCGACGGGATCATCGACACGATGGTAGTGGAAAGCAGGATCATGCAATCGTTTCAAGACACAACGGAGCGCTTCGTCGCCATCGACAGCGTCCGTATGGTGAAAAGCGATATGTCTTCACGGTGCGGTACAGCAACATATTTTGTTCACAAGGACATTATTGCGCTCCAAACCCATCCTATCATCTGGAATGGAGAAAATCAAATCACCGGCGATTCTATTCGTGTCCTTATGGAAGATAAAAAACTGAGAAATCTTTGGGTCAAGAACCGGGCAATGGCAATTTCTCGTGTCGACACAGCACTTCCCAATCGGTTCAACCAATTGACGGGCCGGGAGTTGACAATGTACTTTCGTGCTGATAAATTGGAACAAGTGGATGTTCAGAAAAACGCAACAAGTCTCTATTATTTGTTCGATAACAAGGAACCGAACGGCGTGAATAAATCAAGCGGCGACCGCATCTTAATCGATTTCATCGGCGGCGAAGTAGATCGCATAAAAGTCATCAGAGGTGTCCAGGGACAATATTTTCCGGAAAAAATGATAATCCATCATGAGCCGGATTATAATCTTGACGGCTTTCGTTTATTTGAAAATCGTCCGAAACGTCAAGGCATAAAAATAGTCAGCGAGTAGGAATGGCAAAACGAATCAATAAACCTGTTACACGGACAAAGCGAGTCGTTTCATCGGCAAAACCGAAAGCAAACGTGCACCGCACAACAACACGCCGAGCACGAAAAGTCGAAACACCGCTTAACATTTCAGTTGCACAACACATATCTCCAATTGCGGAAGTTTCAACCGGCACACAGATGGCGCTCCGGTCTGACGGTTTGGTGAAACGCTACAAGAAACGCACAGTTGTCAATAATGTCAGTGTGCAAGTGCAGCGGGGAGAAATTGTCGGGTTGCTCGGTCCGAACGGTGCCGGCAAGACGACCACGTTCTATATGATTGTCGGGATGATACGCCCGAACGGCGGCAGAGTGTTTTTGGATGATGGAGAAATCACGAAGATGCCGATGTACCGACGAGCACGGATGGGTATCGGGTACTTGCCGCAAGAAGCCTCGGTATTTCGGCGGCTGTCGGTACGGGATAATATACTTGCAGTTTTGCAGACTACTTCGCTTTCGCGAAAAGAGCAGGAAGAGAAGTGCGAACGTCTCATGGAGGAATTTGGTTTAGCGCACCTTGCCAAAAACATGGGGTATGTCCTTTCCGGTGGTGAGCGGCGGCGGACAGAAATTGCGCGTGCTTTAGCACTGGATCCCAAATTCTTTCTCTTGGATGAACCGTTTGCCGGTATCGATCCTATTGCCGTAGAAGATATTATGCAGATCGTTATCAAGCTGAAGGAGAAGAACATCGGTGTCCTGATCACCGATCATAATGTGCATGAGACGCTCTCTATTACAGATCGTTCGTATTTACTCTTCGAGGGAAAAATTCTGAAATCCGGCACGGCGGAATATCTCGCCAACGATCCGGAAGCGAAGAAGCTCTACCTTGGCGAGAATTTTAGATTGGATAGATACGAGTAGAAGAGAGAAGGCAGAATACAGAAGTCAGAAGTAATTGTTTATGACGAACAACTGACAATCACTCAATCACAAAATCGCCTTTCACCAAATACTATGATAGTCGTTTTAGAATCCGGTGTAGCTGAAAAACAAATTGAAGAAATCATTCGCGTTCTGCACGATCATAAATTTGATGTGCATCGCTCCACCGGTGTGCAACATATAGTCTTAGGGGCTATCGGCGTTCATCCTGAGTTTGACCATCGGCAAATCGAGTTGCTGCCCGGCGTAGCAGAGGTTTTACGTGTCACGGAACCGTTTAAACTTGCCAGCCATGCCTTTAAACCTGAAGGATCGATCTTTGATATCGGCGGTGTAAAGATCGGCGGACCCGAAGTTGTTGTCATGGCAGGACCTTGCGCGGTTGAGACCGAGGAACAAATCTTTAAAATTGCAAAACTTGTAAAAGATGCCGGTGTCAAGATTTTGCGCGGCGGGGCATTCAAACCGCGTTCTTCACCGTATTCCTTCCAAGGGCTTGGCGAAGATGGATTGAAACTTCTGCGCGCTGCAGCAAATGAGTTTCAACTTAAAGTTGTTACCGAAGTGATGGACAAGAGCCAAATCGATCTGATCGAAAAGTATGCAGACATTTTACAGATCGGCGCACGGAACATGCAGAACTACTCATTCTTGAAAGACCTCGGCAAGGCATCGAAACCGGTGATGCTCAAGCGAGGTCTTGCTGCGACGATCGAAGAATGGCTCATGTCGGCAGAATATATTCTTTCTGGCGGCAATCAGCAAGTCATTCTTTGCGAACGCGGCATCCGAACATTTGAAACCGCCACACGCAACACAATGGATATCAGTGCCATTCCAGTCGTAAAGAAAAAGAGTCACCTGCCCATCGTTGCCGATCCATCGCATGGTATCGGAATTCGGGATAAGGTAATCCCCATGGCACGCGCAGCCGTCGCCGCCGGCGCGGATGGCATAATCGTTGAAGTTCATCATGATCCCGACCATGCATTGTCTGATGGCGCACAATCGCTCTATCCGGATCAGTTTTCACAGATGATGAAAGAAGTTCGCATGATCGCCCGAGCCATTGAGCGCTCCATCGCATGAGTATCTAAGATGAAACCACAGAAGCCGCTTCCTTTTCAGCACATCACCATTATTGGCGTCGGACTTATTGGCGGATCTCTGGCGCTTGCGATCAAGCAGCGTTTTCCCGCAATTCATATTACCGGCGTGGATACACCGCAAGTGCTCAAGCGAGCATTGGACCGTCACGCAATCGATCTCGCCAGCAAATCGATTGAACGATCTGTTCGTTCGGCAGACCTTGTTATTCTTGCGGCACCCGTTTCGAGTATTTCAAAGATGCTGCCTCTTGTTGCAAAAAATTGTTCTCCGAACACCATCGTTACCGATACTGGAAGTGTGAAACGAATGCTGGTCGAACAAGCACAGAAGCTCTTTCCGAACGGGAACTTTATTGGCGGGCATCCCATGACCGGTTCAGAGTTTTCCGGTATCAACGCGGCACATCCCTTACTTTTCCAAAACGCTCTGTACATTCTCACTCCAACACACACGACGAAGAAACAATCGCTACGTTTATTGGCAAAATTTTTTACTGCGCTCGATGCGCGCATTTTTATAATCGACCCGGCAACACATGATAGTGTTGTAGCAGCTGTCAGTCATCTTCCACAGCTTGCAGCCGTGGCGCTGATGAACTCTGTGGGCAAACATCATCGCAACGCTCCGGACCATCTGGCGCTGGCTGCAGGCGGATTTCGCGATATGACGCGCATCGCATCAAGTCCATTTAAAATGTGGAAAGACATTCTCTCTGCTAATCAAAAGGAAATTAGCAAAGTGCTTCGCCTTTACATCAAGCAGTTGAAGAAAATCGCATCCGTTGTAGATTCGACTCCCGCTCGCTTGTCGGAGGAATTCAAAACATCCCGCACATTGCGATCCCGTATTCCACGTTCGATGAAAGGATATCTTACACCGCTCGTCGAAATTGCAGTCTTCGTTGAAGACAAACCCGGTGAGCTTGCCCGCCTTACGTCATCGTTGGCAACTCAAAGAGTCAATATCAAGGATATGGAATTATTAAAAGTTCGTGAAGGACGTGGTGGGACATTCAGACTGTCTTTCGAAAATAGGGTTGTCGCCACTGAAGCTGCACACATACTTCAAGGTGCAGGATTTGATGTTGGAGGAAAGTGGTAAAAAAAAGAATAAACAAAGTATTTCCGTGCCAATATATTGGCACGGTATTGTGTCCTGTCATTGATTGTAAGTAAAAGTTGTCACGCCATTTGTAAGTTCAAAAATAATCAGAAAGAATTTATCATGGTTGATGTATACCTCTACGGCATGATATCGGCAAGTACGGTTCATGTCCTCGATAATGACTTTTCTTTTCCACGACCGAATGATTATGCGGAAATAATGCGAACAATGAATTCCGTCGGGGGCGAAGCGGCTAATTCCGGCATAATGTTATCCAAGTTGGGAAAAACGACGAAACTTGATGGCAACTGGCTGAACAAGAATAAAGCCCCAGAGATTTTTGATCTGTTAAAACCATATGAAATGGATCTTTCACGTTTAACGATTCGAGAAAAGTATGGTACGGAAGAGGTTGTCATTACTGATAAACACTCCCGCACAGTTTTCGGAAATTATACAGCGTTCCACCGAGGTGAAAAACAGTGGAACGATCCGTCGGAAACGGATATAAAAAATGCATCTATGGTTTCTCTGGATCCATATTTCAGAGAAGATTCACTCCTCGCTGCTCAATTCTGTGTTAAAAATAATAAATCGTACGTTACGATCGATTGCAAGCACGACGATTTCATGGCACACCATGCCGAGGCGGTGATTCTATCGCATGAATTACGAAATACGGCTTATCAAGATGCCGACATGAATTTCATATTTCAGAATTACTTGGACTCGTGTAAAGGTCTAATAATTTTCACATTTGGAAGCGACGAATTATGGTATTCACGACCGGGCGGCAGGATCCGAAAATTTAAACCGTATACGATAACGCCGATCGATACCGCAGGGGCAGGTGATTCTTTCCGTGCAGGAATTATATACGGATTGTTGAATTCCTGGGACGATGAATCGACAATCGAGTTTGCTTCTGCCGTCGCTTCATGTGTATGTCTCACAATGCCGCATACGCTCAATGCCCCCGGGTTGGATGGTGTTCGAGCGTTTATGGAAGAACATAAACGTTGATACAGTCATAGACAGAAAGATACCTTCCTGGGGAGAGAATCGAATTCTGTTCATCGATTCTCAACTTTGGTCTCTATGGGATCTATTTATGTTTGATTTTCATTATGAGAATATAGAACGCCATAATAAATGTGACACAATTTGCCAGCAACACCGGGAAAGATCTTATAAGTACACCATAAATAATCCAAAGAATAGTGCCACCGCAGAAAAGTAGAAACATTCCCAAAGACAGATCTTCAGTCTTTTTCGTCTTGAAAACCCTGTATGCTTGCGGAATAAATGAACTTGTAGTACCGATTGCTGCGAGAACACCCACCATCTCCACAAAAATCATTTCGTTTTCTCCGATAAAAAAATCGTTTACCTCGGTTTAAATACAAATGAGAATCATTTATATTTGTAGAATATCCCTTGGGATATTCAGGTTCTTATTCGAAGGTCCTTTTATTTGTCCGTCCCCGATGATGAATCTGTCGAAGGTTTTGAATCGGGTTTTGATTTCGATTCTGATTTAGACTCTGATTTTGATTGAGGTTCTGATTCGGGTTTTGACTCTGATTTTAATTGAGATTCTGATATAGGTCCTGACTCGGGCTTAGTTTTAGGCTTCGATTCAGTTTTCGATTCTGATTTCGCGCTTAATGAAGATGGAGAGGAATTTGACTTTTTATAATCCGTTTGGTAAAAACCGCTTCCTTTAAATACTAATCCCGCCCCGCTTGACATCATTCGTTTCAGTGACGGTTCGGCGCATTTTGGGCAGATAACCAGCTTTTCTGAGGACATTGATTGAAACTCCTCAAACTTGAATCCGCACGATTTACAGCGATAATCGTATGTCGGCATTTTTCCTTTACTGCTTCCTACTTTGTTGCTTGATACCTTGTGCTCGCTACTATAATCAATATACTTTCGATTTACCAAGATTTCAATGAGATTCTATGAGAACATTTCGGAACCCTGAGATTGAGAAATTTGTTGTAATAAAACAATAATCACTCAAAGGAGACAACTCATGTTAAGCAAATCTTTGCAGGATGCCATCAACGAACAAATCAACCTTGAACTCTCTTCTGCCTATGTCTATCTTTCGATGTCGGCGCATTTCGAAGATGAAACTCTCAGCGGATTCGCGAATTGGATGCGTGTGCAGTATCATGAAGAAAACGGACATGCGATGAAGTTTTTCAAATACGTGTACGACCGCGGCGGCAAGGTACACCTGAAAGCTATTTCACAGCCTGCCGCAAAATTCAAAACACCGTTAGATGTATTCAATCTGGTTTTGGAACACGAGCAAGAAGTCACTGCATCTATAAACAAACTCTATGAGCTTGCTGTGAAAGAGAAAGATTACGCATCACAGTCCTTTTTGCAATGGTTCATCAATGAACAGGTAGAAGAAGAGAAGAACGCCACGGACATCATGAACATGCTGAAAATGATTGGAAGCACTCCGATCAGTTTGATGATGGCTGACCGCCAATTAGGTGCTCGAAAGAGCGGTTAATTGATCGGTCCTTGCTCATTCCGTCAATGCGTTTTTTTATTTACCCGACATGATTTTTGGCGTGGCATGAGCCGCGGGCTAGCCAACATTTGCTTCTTATTGCTTCACGTTCAATTCCTCTACCCACTTTGGAACATTCTGGATATCTATCGGCAGGTTATCCGGACCGTATTCTGGTTCGTACTCGGCGATCAGCCGCCCAGTAGCGACCTCCCGCAATTCGTAATGGATGCCTTGGCTGCCATGAGTTGTTTCCTGTTCGAAAGCGACCTGCTTGCCCCTCGCAGTAAAATGCCATCGCCAAACAGGCTCTCCGATACCGGTTAACGTACTCAGATCGCCGCTCGAGTAAATCATTAGCTTCAATGGAATCGGGTATGAAGTACTGCTATTGGGGTACAGCGCGACCCAACCAACAGAGTGACCGTCCTCTGAAATCACGACTTTATCAAATCCAACCTGTCCGGAATCCTTCTGCAAGACAATTTCTCGTGCATCGCTGGTGAAGATGCGGAGGTGACCGCTTTCGTCGACCGACGCTCGGACGTACGTATCTGCCTTCTTGAATTCTTGACCTTGTGCACTATCACAAGAAAGTTTGTACTGACTTTGAGAAAAGACAGAAAAAGAAAAGAAAGAATAAACAAATATGAATAGTGCTAATTTCTTCATTAATCCGATCCATTCAATTATCTATCGATATTCTTTAATGCCGCCTAACGGATGGAGCCCTATAACTGTAACACGCGAAGCGTGCTTCTTCTTTTAAAGTTCATTCTGATAACTTTCAATCCCGTACTGCACCATTGCAAGCCATGAATTTTGTAGTGTGCTGCTTAATAAATTTAGTATCACTCTTTGAGTGATTCATTCTTCTAGACAAGCCGAGCTTGCCTGTCCCGACGCTCTAGGTCAGGGATCGCCTGGTTAGGTGGCATGTACTTAGAGCCAACGACGAACCTTTAATTTATAAAGAATAAAAGCTTGACCGAATTTTAATTCAAGAGCTTTTTCTTCTGGTTTGATTTGGAAATAGTTTATAAAAAGAATAAACAATGGAATAAAAACCATTGCTAAAATATTTGAAAGAAATAAAAACCATCCAAGTAAAACAAAGAGCAATCCCAAATACATTGGATTACGAGTAAAAGAATAAACCCCAGAGACCACAAACGATGAAGAATAATTTAATTGCACTGAATTTATAGTCGTCTTTGCCGAATAAAATGAATACAGAGCAAAAACACTTATTATGCCACCTATAACCGAAATGATGCACGATAATGTTTTACAATATGGAATTGCGAACGAATAACCCGGAACAATATTTGTAACAGCCCACATACAAGCAGCAAATATTACGGTAACTATTGGAGGCGGTATTTTTAATTGTAATGCCTTCATTGATGTATGCGCCCTAACGGACGGGCGCTGAGCTTGTCCCCAAATATTTTTGTTGGGGGACTGCCGCACTGATAACTTTCAAATTGTACTATCTGAAGCGAGTACATTATGATGACTTTCAAATCTGTAATGCACCTCTACTCAAATCATGTCTTAGAAAATATTCAATTCTGTCCATTTGACTTTGAAGACATACAGTAACTGCCTGCCGCTAAGACCTCCTCCTCCCAGTCATAAGGTCTGTTCCGAATTGGGTCTTCGTCTTGCTGATCTTCTTGAACCCGGCATCCTCCATCCAACCACGCACCTCCGATTCCGTGTACGAATCGCCTTCACGCGTGCCCACCAGCATGTTGAGCGAGAAGTATGCCCCTACCGCCGGTGAGGTCCGATCGCCGTTCATTATATAGTCCAGCACTACCAGACGTCCCTCTGGGTTCAGCGCTTCGAACGCCTTCCTGAACAATTGCCTATTTATCTCTGAGGAATTACTATGGATAACCGCGGACATAAATACGAGATCAAATCCGCTCACCAAGGGATCCACCGTGTAATCACCCCCAACAACGCTGACCAGATTGCCGAGGTTCTCTGTGTCGATATAGGTCTTTGTTAGCCTTGTAACATTCGCCAGATCAAAAACTACCGCGTTAATTCCCTTTCTCGCACGAACGAATGCCATCGAAAACACTCCCGATCCCCCTCCGACATCGAGGACACGTTTTACTCCCTTCAGGTTGATCAACCTGACGATAGCGGGAGCCTGGCGGATCGCACGCATATGCATCGCCGCTATGAAAGCTTCTAACCAATCCACCCGCTGGCCTCTCCCCGGATCGCGCTGAACTACTGATGACCCCGTGCGCACAGCATCCGTCAGAGTGCTCCAAGTGTTCCACAGGCTGACCTGATGCATTAACCCTCCAAGGTAATCAGGTTCTCCCTTGACAAGGAAGCGGGATGTGAGCGGAGTGTTCGAAAATTCCCCTTTCTTCTTGACAAGATATCCCGAGGCACAAAGGGCGTTCAGCAACCTGTCGGTTGCCCGTGGGTTCGTTTCCGCCAGCTGTGCTGTTTCTTCGGAAGACTTCCACCCGTCGCCGAGGAGCGAAAAAAAATCAAGCTCGAAAGCAGTCAACAGAACCCGCGCCTCTCGAAAGGCATATACTGAATCCATTATTGTGGATGGAGAGAGTTTTGCTTTTTCTCCGGATGTGCGTCTTGCCATGATTACCTCATCCTTTCCAGATTTGCTTTGTCAACATCAACTTGCTTACATCTCAACTTACTGAATCAGAAGAGCAGAAGCAATTTACCACCTATGACCTGCCACCTCATTAGGTACGAATACAAAGTTAGTGATCCGTTTGGGCATTGGCAGGTTGGTACGGTTAAATACGCGCATGCCTAACAGAGGCAACGAAGCTGCAACAAAGAGATTGTTCCACTGCACAGCCAGCGGCCTAATAATGTAACACGCGATAGCGTGTTACAACTTCTATAGTTCCATGTAATTTACTTTCCAATTTAACAAGATCTCTGCGCGCCATGCTTAACGTATCCATTTATCCCGTGATTTTTACGGGACGCTCATCCGGTCAGCTTGAGCTTTCTCCATTGATTCATCTTTTCGACGTCAATACTATTTAGCTTCTGCCACTCGAAGAACTGGGTCTTCTTCAAGCTGTAAGCTCTTCTCGCCTTGAGCCGCGTTAGACTTCTTCAGTTCTTCTGGGTTTATATGCTTATGATACTTTCTGTTAATTATATCAGTCTAATGGAGCCGCGGGACAGGTTGCCTACATGAATTATTTTATCATACACCTCTTGAGTTTTCTTGGATTGAAAGCCAAGTTGTTTATAAAACATCCTCGTTTTCTTTCGTAATATGTTTGTACGAACACGAATATGATAACATCCCTTCTCTTGAGCCCAACTTTCAGCCATTGCGACAAGTTGCGTTCCGATTCCTGTGCCACGAGAAGACTCTGCTACAACAAGCCCACAAATTTCTACAAATGCATTACTTTCTAATGTCTGAATAAGCGCAACATGAATCCAACCAACGATAGAATCAAGTTCGGCAACATAAATACCATTTTCAGATTTAGAGAACAATTTATCAAAACGGCTTTCCATTTCGGTCGTGGTTGTAGGATAGCCGAGTTCTCCAGAAAGCTTGGCAAGTGCAACGGCATCGGATTTCTTAGCTTGTCGGATATTTATAGTTTGATTCATTTACACAAAATACCTTTGAGGCTGCCTAACGGACAGGTGCTAAGTCCGTTCCATTGTTACACAATGGAACGCGATCGCGATCCCGCTTATGCGGGATCGGACTGCGGCGCTGATAATTTTCAAATTGTTGAAAACGAAACAAGTTCAAATTGATAGCTTCCAAAATATACTAAACCGTTGCACGCCACGGTCGGAGGCTGAACCGCTCAACTGCACATATAGTGGCCTTCCCGCGACATCGCTTGAATGAAAAGTTTGACTAGGAGAAACATTTAGAAATATTGTTAGCAGGAGTAATAGAGACCGTAGGGTTTGAGACACCAAGCACATATGATGTGTGTTCACACCAGATCTCCTTTATTGTTTTCAGTCTGCGTTATAGCAGATGCTCATAGATTCCTTTTCCAGAATTCGAGCATAGTCTTGTAGAGGTGTATTCTCGCTGGGTCATCATCAATAGTATGTTTTCGCATCGGATACACCATGACTTCAAACAGGATGCCCACTTTGATCAGTTCGTTCATGAACGCCTGGCTGTTCTGTGGATGCACATTGTCGTCGTTCGTCCCATAGACCATGAGAAGCCGACCGTGCAAATTCGCCGCATCTTTGATCAACGAGGTCTTTCGGTACCCATCCGCATTGTCCTGCGGCTGCTTCATGATAAGCTCAACCCACTTTGTGTCGTAATAGTGCCAGTCAGTTACGGGGGCTACCGAGATGCCGGCCTTAAATTCCTTCGTGTGGGTCATCGCAAGCAAGGTGTACGTGCCGCCACCACTCCATCCCCAGATACCAACACGTCCAGGATCCACAAATGACTGGGCTTTCAACCATCTCAATGCTGATACCAAATCGTGGAGCTCTACGTCACCATACATTTGCCCTTTGATGCTCTTCTCAAATTTCTTTCCTCGGTAGGCGGAACTGCGATTATCGACTGACATAACGAGAAATCCTTGGTCGAGCAAGATCTGGTCGAAGTAGATCGATTCAGACCACCAATTGGAATTCCAACTGTTTTTCACTGAGGGGGCGCCGGGACCGCCATAGACATAAATTATGACAGGATACCTCCTCGTTGGATCAAAGTCCTTTGGTTTGCTTAGCTGAGCCGGTAGCAGGAACCCGTCATCCGCGCGGATCGTAAAGAATGCCGGATATTGTATGTCAAACGATGTAAGGAGATCATTTCGTGGATTTGAAACCGTCTGCAGTCTGGTGCCGTCAGCGCGATGGAGGGAAAGCTCCGGGGGTGTCGAGCAGTTGGCATATTTGTCGAGATAGTATTGTGCATCTGGACTGAAATACGCCGTGTGGCTGCCATCGTCTTGGGAAAGCCGTCGGAAGCCAGTCCCGTCTAGACATGATCGATACACATGTTTTTCCTGCGCCGACTTCTCAGACGCGGTAAAAAAAACCAGCCCATCGGTTTCATTCACAGCAAGAATAGGCGACTCATACCCGATGGAGAACGCACCATACGGTTGAAGAGACCATTCTCCCTTCGTGATCTGATTGATCAATTGGCCATCCATCGTGTAGAGGTATAGGTGAGCATACCCTGAGCGTTCTGAAATCCAGATGAAGGACTTCGCGTTCTTCAAAAAATACGGGTCGTAATGGTGTACCCATTCATCGTCGGTCTCTTTCAAGATATTCGTGACGATCCCATTCGACCGATCCACAAAGTAGAGATTGACTTCTGTTTGTGCTCGGTTCATCGTCTGGATACTCACCTTATCGCTGCTCGGAAGCCAATTGACTCGCACGAGGTACTCGTATGACGTTGAGGGCAAGCGCATCCATGTGATTTCGTCGGTGCTGATATTTGCAATACCTAGAGTGACGATGGGATTCGATTGACCGGCTTTGGGGTATCGTTGTTTTATCACACGCGGTTGATATGGTTGAAAATCAACAAAGTACATAGTGCTCACAGGAGACTCATCCGTGTGCAGGAAAGCAATACTCCTGGAGTCTGGCGACCACCAGTAAGCAGCCTCCTGATGGCCGAACACTTCTTCCCAATACACCCATGAAAACGTTCCATTGAGCAAGCTGTCGGAACCGTTCCGCGTAATACGTTGCTCCTTGTTCTGCTGGAGATCGTAGACATACAGATCATTGTCGCGAACGAATGCAACATGATTACCATCTGGCGAGATCGTAGCTGCTTTCTCTTCAGAATCAGTGTGAGTAATCCACTGAAACTTCGCAGTGCCAAGATCGAGCACAAACACATCTCCGTCAAATACATATACTCCGTGTCTGCCCGTTGCATCAAGTGAACTGGGCCATGTAAAGGTGGATGGTGCATGGTTTTCGGCAAAGAAGCCTTTGAGGCTCGCTAGTGCCTTTTTCATATCAAGCGCAGGTTTGCGTGTGCCCGACCGCGGATCCAACAACTCAAATATCTGTTCTGTTTCTGGCTTTTGAGTATCGAGCAAGAGAATCGTGCCGTTCTCCAGCCATGCGTGGAACGGGACCGTTGAAATCATGTTTGCCGTGTCGCTGTACATCCATTCGACCGTCATGTCCTGTTTCTGTTGTGCGAGGACTGACAAAGTGAAGAACGTTTGCACGACGGATACAAGAACCGCAGCTTGCAATAAATGAGTTTGCTTCATTGATCTTTCTCCTTACATGCGCTTCACATCCAACTCGATGCTACACCACCGCTAAGTTACGTGAATGAGGGGGCTACAACAAGATCCCGTTCATTTGTTGGCTCTTGAAGGCATACGAGTTATGTTTCCGTTCGGTATCCACTTTGCGATATGCACTATTCATTCTTCTATATTTTTGAAATTGTCGTACTCGATTGCAGTGCACGGAACGATGAAACAAATTACCCCAGGGACTAGAGGCACGGACGGAAAGAGAGGAATGTCTTCTTTGTCCCAAAATCGAGTTTATATTTTTTTTTCTTAACATTGTCGTTTATATAAGCACAAATGCCATCTGACTTTTTTCAAAAATGCTGCATAACGATTAGCGCTAAGCTTGAGCGTATGGTTAGGCGGACAATTAATAATTCACACTTAAACCAAATAAAACACTCTGCCCGGAAAGCGACCAACTCGACGACGAACTTGAAGAATTACTTTTACCGGAGTAGCTGATTGAATTAACAGAACTGGATTGACTATTGTTGCTCGATTCTGTTTTACCCCAGTTATATTGAGCAGACAAACCATATTCTGCATGGATTGAAATATGTTCTGAGAAAGACCATTCGACCCCCGCAAGAGCCAAGCACACCGACAAAATAATTAGAATTAGAATTTGTTGAGCCATACTGGTTTTGATAAGAACTAGGATCACTTGAGACAGCATTAGTATTTTGTTTAGACCAAGATATTCCAGCAAGTGGACCAATCCCGAAATAAATAGACGTCTGTGATTTGGGTGTTGCATAACTAATATATTGAATTGTAATCTGAACAGAATACATGCTATTATCGTTATTACCACTTGATACACCTGTAAGTGTATCTGCAGCATAATTGTTTCCTGATTGATCCCCTGAGTAATAATTCAGATTTGTGCTAATTCCAATTCGATATTTTTGATAATCCGAAATAAATTTGCTGAGAGATATTGCTGTTCCCTGAAAAGTCCTCAGAGTGAGATTTGAAGAGATGCCGAAATCCATTGTCCAAGAATGACCATCAATGAATTTTCCGATGACAGAGAGACTGTCTTGTGCTAGGAGAGTTGATGCATAGAAAATAGTACAAATAACTAGTTTACCATAAATTGCTTTCTTCATACAATCCTCCTTTAGTTGTTTGTATTGATCGCCCAGCTAACGGACGCGCGCTAAGTTTATCCCCAAATGTTTTTGTTGGGGACTGTGGCACCCTGCTTGCGTGCCAAAGTTTGCTTTGTAACGTCGGCGGGCTCATTCCGTCAGCTTATCCCAAAGGGATCCCTTCGGGGAGCGCCTGGTTAGGCGTTTTTGCTAAGAATCTTTTGCGAGCATCGTTGTCTTGTGTGTTATCGGATGTTATGTTTTTTATTCCAATCATTTATAACCCTGATCATATGAGGAAGTAATTCTTTTCCTCCTTCCTTTCCATGACCAGGAATAACAATTTGACAATCTTGAAATCTATTCATCACATTTTCAACAGAGACTGGCCAAGCGATCATGTTTGCATATCCGGTAAAGCCAGGATTATCAAATTCCAGTCCCTTAATCATACAACCTCCATATAATATCTTTCTTTTATGAAGATAAACAACCGTGTTATCTATGGTATGAGATTCTCCCGGAAAGTACACTTCAAAAACCTCGTCGCCAAATTTTAATTCTAAGCCTTCTTTAATGGGAAAGGTTTTATTGGGCGGCATCAAATTTAGTTCCTTGTAAGAATTGAAGTAGCGCTTATTCTCATCAGAAGAAACTGAATTCAGAATGACCATTTTTAATTCTGCGCCCTTTTCTTTTACAAGTTTCACTGTTAAATCAGAACCATATACCGGAATGTTTTTGGAAAACAAAACTTCATCGCCCCCAAGATTATCCTGATGAAAACCAGTAACAATTGCCGTTATTTTAAGATGCCCAAAACTCTTTTCTATCCAGTTTAATAAAGAATCAGTACCGGTTCTCTCGCATGGCGTGTTAATAAGCAATCCTTGCGTGTCAGGTAGAAGAATAAACATACCATTAGAACCCCAGGGGAAATAATGAGTAAATACATAGACGCTATCTTGAATTTTTGTATAAAACAAATCTTCACTTATCTTGGTTTGATTCTTTTTTTTGTCAGACTGGCAATAGCTATTGACTCCATACAGCAAGATGATAAGGAGAATAAGAATCTTGTTTTTTCGCATGTTGAGTCCTTCTATAACTAATGTATGTTTGCTGCCTTTATAATAATCGCTACCAATAGCAAAAACGCCTAGCGGATCGGCGTTAAGTTTATCCCCAAATGTTTTTGTTGGGGACTGCGGCGCTGGTAATTTTCAAGTTGCTGAAAACGAAATGGCGCCTCACATTGATATATTCCACGCCATGGCGCTTCGCGCCACAAGTTCATTGTACAAACTTTCAAATTAAAACAAAACCTATGCGCGCCATGTGCGTTTTTTGCATCCCGCCGATCTTTGGCGGGAATGTTTGTAGTGCGCTCCTTGATAAATATAGTATCACTCTTCGAGTGATTCAATCTTCTGGACAAGCCGAGCTTGTTGAGCGTTGTCTGCGAAATCCCGCTGTATTCGCGTTTTTTGCGGGATTTGCGGGGAGCGCCTGGTTAGGGCGCAAGCGATCATCTTTTTTCAAAGGCAAGTTTTAAACCTATCCCAATAAATATCATTCCGCATAATTTATGCATTATGGTGCTAATTTTATTATTCTCTCTCAATATTTTTGATAAAAAAGAAGATGCATATGCTAATAACAGGCACCAAATTGTTCCTGTAGTTAAAAATGTCACACCCAATATAAGAAAAGGAATAGGTGTATTATTTATGTTGGGATTAATAAATTGTGGCAGAAAAGATAGAAAAAATAGTGCTACTTTTGGATTAATAAATTCGTCAGGAAACCTTGTTTATAGATTTGCCTATAATCAACTAAACTTTCGATATTGGTTTGATTATTAAACGGACTGCTTTTTGAAATGATAGTTTTAATTCCGATATAGACAAGATAAATAACACCAATATATTTTATAACATCGAACAGCAATATCGATTTACTTAAAATGACAGATAATCCAAGAGAGGCCATAATTGTGTGAGCTAAACAGCCTGTTGAAATACCCAAAACTGAAATAACTCCAGCTTTCCTACCTTGAGCAATACTTCGTGATAAAATATATATTGTATCATTTCCAGGAGTAATATTTAAGATTATTCCGGACACAATGAATACTAAATAGTTTTCAATCCCAAACATGATATACACCTATATTGTTTTTACGCTTGCGCCTAACGGACGGGCTCCCGATAAATCGGGATGCCAAGTTGAGCGTTGTTTGCGAAATCCCGCTGTATTCGCGTTTTTGCGTCCCGTGTTTTTTACGGGATTAGCGGGAAGCGCCTGGTTAGCTGCACTGCCAGAAATTCAAGGTGTAATGACCGTGTACGAAGTTGTGAAAATGATAATTTTATCATCTACAGAGAACTGAGGATACCCTATAGACTTCGTTGAATCCTGTTCAGTATAGATTGTTTGTTGATTACTGCCATTTCCGTTCATCGTACATATTGAACGTCCATTGCTGTAGACGATCTTGGATCCATCGAATGAATACGATGCATAGAATCCTTGAGTTAGAGTGATAGTACTTGATGCATAAATGTCTAGAACCTTTATCATACCTAGATCGGCAAATAAAAGCTTTCCGTTTACTAAAACCCTGCCATACTCTGGAAAACCCGCTGAAAGAGTTCCAATGAGTTTGTCTTGATGATTCGTCTTATCAAAAAGCCTTATTGAAGATATAGAGTTCGTATGCTCAAAGTAAAGAATGCGATCTTCGTCGACGTATAGATCGTACGTGCAATTTGTTGAATCAGTTTTTATTCTGATGTATTGTAGATTAGTGCCATCGACGTTGATCGTGGCAATGCCACCATCCCGATAAAATACAATTTCATCAAGATTTGGAGATATATGGGGATATCCGTACTGACCTTTCCCCGGCGCTAATGGTACTAAATTGCTCCCATCTGAATTCATAAGGTAGAGATTGTTCAGGTACTGGCTGTTCTCGAACAATCCTGATGCGAGCAATATTTTGCTTTCGTCCAAAGAAAAAAATCGATCTCCCCAGGATATGTTCGGATACAACCGGCTTTGATTTGATCCATCATAATTCATTGTGTAAAGAGAGAAATTACCATTTTCATAGATGATACCATACTTAGTTGGTAAGATGTTCGAAGAGTAAGATCGATCACCTAAAATAACTCGATGACCACTACCATCTATGGAGACAATATTTATATCTGAATACAAAACACTCGTCGGCATATCTTTAGTTGGCATATTACAGGAAATGAGAATAAAACTAACGATTACTACAAAAATGATTAATCTTATTTGAGTATTATTTTTCATGCTTCTCTTCACAAGGCAGTGCAGCTAACGGACGGGCTCCCGATAAATCGGGATGCCGCACTGCAAACTTTCAAATTGTTGATTACGAAACAAGTTCATGCTGAAATGGTTGTTATTAAGAACAGAAACCTATGCAAGCCATGCCGAACGCAACACGCTCATTCCATCAGCTTGCCTGCCCCGCTGTATTCGCGTTTTTTGCGTCCCGTGTTTTTTACGGGATTGGCGGGGAGCGCCTGGTTAGCTGGCCATCGTGATCTATTATAAAATAAAATATTTAACACCGATGCTGATCGAAAATAGATTACTATGGAATTGATCATCCATTCACATATGTTCATACTTGATTGCAGGTTCTAAAGCTGCCGTTTTCGAAATAAACACTTCTACTCCTCCAATAAAACTATAGTTAGTCTGTGTTAAATAGGATGATCCATTAATAGAAGTCCAACCTATAGAACCATTAGCTCCAATAAAAGGAGCTACCTTTCCACATGGAAAATAGTATCTAGATCCAAACTCTAACGAAAGAATCGTCCATTTATTATCAGGTGAATCACTATATGTTGCAAATTGATAACTATAACCTACACCAAATGACAATTCAAGCTGATCAACAATAAAATATGAACCACTCGGTGCAAAATAAAATTCAGTCATATCGCTAGTAAATGAGCTTGGTCCAATAGAATTCGATGAATAACCTATTGATCCACCGAGGGAATATACACCTTGTTTAATTTGATCTTGGGCATGAATTTCTACAAATGATAGCAAAACGATAAAGATAACAGCTGTGGTTTTCATGAAACCTCCTTGATATGATTTATTTGAAATGGCCAGCTAACGGACCGGTGCTAAGTCCCGATTTGATCTTCGATCAAATCGAGGATCCCGTACAGCGGGACTGCGGCACTGATTACTTTCAATACGCTGATAACGAAACAAGTTCATTGTACTAACTTTCAATTAAACACAAACCTCTGAGCGCAATGAATTTTGCAGTGAGCTCTTTCATATTTAGTATCGCGCTTTGCGCGATTCAGTTATCTGGACAAGCCGAGCTTGAGCGCCTGGTTAGGCAACACTATAAATATTTTATTGACCAGATAGATCTAACGATTAAAATTATAACGCCTAATGCTAAAGTAATAAGAAAAGTATATTGAGCGAACAAAGCACAATTATTCCAAATGCACTACACGAACTAAGTTAATCCACTTATTACTATTTAAAAATTCTTACTGACGAGTTCCTCGACGGTATTATTCACTCCTGAGCTTGAACTTGTTTGAAATATTTTAATGGGACCTATATTCTCTACAAGCCAATATGTTTGCCTACCTTCTGCTGAGGATATTAGTTGTGTCCCAATTTTTGTACTATCCACTTCGGTAATTTCCAAACGATATGCCGAAAAAGAACCGGCAGAGACTTGTACATTTTCTTTCTGATTCAATACTCCTGTCAACTTGGCTGATTGGTGGTAAGAATTTCCTTGCTGTGTGATTGTTGAGTCAAAAGTAAGAATGTTGTACACATTACCAATTCCTGCGGCTGGTTGCAAGAATGGCATGAAAATAACCGAGTTAGACATAATGCTCACTGTTCCATTAGTCTCTTTAGCTATATATATAGTGTCGAGGCTTTGTAATGCTCCATTGCTATCATAGACGCTATCAATGATGAGATTAGCAGATTTAGCCATGATTGTTTTTGAAGGACCAATTACCATCGCCTCTCTATGATCTGTTCCGGATATTTTATTGTTTTGCCCGTCAACCATGTAATCATTAAATACATACGCGTGGTTCTGAACCAGTGGAAATAGATCTCCAACACTTGGAGTATTTGGTCCCGTAGGCGACGAATCTTTGCTGCACCCAGAAATGAATAAAAGAAAAAAACTAATAAGTAAGATTGAATTACGGAATAAGTAAGTATTCATGCTGTTCTCCTTTATAATATAAGTTTAAAGTAAAATGAATATACAAAAAGCGTTTATAATTATCTTGTTGAGTGTGTTGCCTAACGGATCGGCGCTAAGTTTATCCCCAAATGTTTTTGTTGGGGACTGCGGCGCTGATAAGTTTCAATATTTTGAAAACGAAACGAGTTCATGCTGAAAAACCGAATTAATAAATACAAAAGTCATAGGTACTAAAAACTGAATAATAAAAACGAAAACCCACCACCAGCAATGGTTAACGTACCCGGCTGGCAACCGTCAGCTTGTCCCAAAGGGATCCCTTCGGGAAGCGCCTGGTTAGGCAGCACACAAACAAATTTACTTAACTTTCGATTCTGTTTTATTGACCTCAGAATCGTTAAATTGGTCTTCGTCATCGTCTTCTGAAAAGCGCTCAAGTAAATGAAAAAGATGATACGGGCGTAGAACAAGATACAATCCAATGACGAGCCAAAAACCAAAATTTATGAGATCGTGTTCAATGCTATTATATTGCGGCTTCATATACCCAGTCCAATGGCCTATAAGAAAGACAAAGTTATTAATAGCTCCGAGTAGCTGCCATACTCCTAATAGTCTTGCACCAACAACAAAAATATCTTTCCTCACGATGACTTCTCCGATAAATTATGGTTTAATGTACAATGTCAGTCCGTGCTGCCTAACGGATGGGCGCTAAGCTTGTCCCCAAATGTTTTTGTTGGGGACTGCGGCACTGATAAGTCCCAACTTGCACCCAACGAAACAAGTTCATGCTGATAAAGAAATTATTAAGACTAAAACCTTTGCACGCCATGCTTAACGTACCCAGCTGGCAACCGTCAGCTTGTCCCAAAGGGATCCCTTCGGGAAGCGCTTGGTTAGGCAGCAAGCACGATGTTATCGATAGAAAAGCAAAACCAAAAGAAAGATAATAATAGCGGCAATTGGAATTATCGCCAGTCTATTTCTTAATTGGTTTACTTGATTTAGTCTGCCTTCATCGAGATAATATTTATCGTCTTGTATTTGAACTACGACTTTGCGCCGAACTTGTATCCGTAAACGGTTTGAATCCAATATACCAATTTCAGAAAGAGTCTTTGCGTTGCCCGGCGAAGTAGCCGAGGAAGTACGAAACGCCGCAAAGAACTCCCGCCATTTTTTTGCATTGACGGTGGCAATCATTGAAGCACTTGAATCTGGAATCATAGTCTTTCAAAATTATATTTGTGGAAATAATTGTCTACACACCATATCACTTCTTGCTGCCTAACGGACCGGCGCTAAGTCCCGATTTGATCTTCGATCAAATCGAGGATCCCGTACAGCGGGACTGCGGCACTGCAAATTTGCAACATGCATAAAACGAAACAAGTTCATTGTAAGTACTTTCAAATTAAAACAAAACCTCTGCTCGCCATGCTTAACGCAGCAACGCTCATTCCGTCAGCTTGTCCCAAAGGGATCCCTTCGGGAAGCGCCTGGTTAGGCGGCGAACCAATTATTCTAATAACTAGATTTCATGAATCCATGCTAAAGCATCTTTCACAGATCGAAAGACAGCGACCTGTTTAGCATTTCCTTTTTGCAGACCCCTATAAGTTTCGTACATTCGTCCTAAACCATAAGAGAAATCTTTGGAAACAACGATAGCGAATTTAGTGATTGCTTTTGTTACGTCCATTGACGATGCGAGCATAGCTATATCTTGTAACTTGGCTCCAGTCATATCTAAAGCCTCTTGTACCTGACCTGCGTCTAGCAACTCGTCGTAGCCAATGACGTCTTTTCGTGACCAGACTTCACGCTGATAAGCAATAAAGTCCTGCACTGTAACAACTCCAAATGCCCTGGCTTGAACTAACCGCTGATCATGGTCAATCTGATACTCAACAGGCATTATGAATCCTAATAAGCTATATTTTCTTGCCGCCTAACGGACGGGCGCTAAGTTTATCCCCAAACTTGTCCTGAAATGTTTTTGTTCAGGATGTTTTTGTTGGGGACTGCCGCGTTAATAATTTTCAATGTGCACTAAACGAAACAAGTTCATTATACCAACTTTCAATTTAAAATAAAACCTCTGCTCGCCATAAATTTTGCAATGAGCTCATTCAAGTTTAGTATCACGCTTTGCGTGATGCCTTCTTCTGGACAAGCCGAGCTTGTTGAGCGTTGTCTGCGAAATCCCGCTGTATTCGCGTTTTTTGCGTCCCGATGTTTTTTATCGGGATGGCGGGGAGCGCCTGGTTAGGCGGCAGGTTTAATGCTCTTTATATGTTTAATATGGTGATCGGTATGCCAAATAAGAAATTCAACCAATTGTTTCATGCTCATAACACCACGACGAGAATGAACACCTTTTATGTTTGCATACTTCTTCAAGTGCATCTCAACAATTTCGACAATCGACTCCCTTGTGATTGTGAAAACATTTTTTGCCAATAAAATATCCTGCTTAGTATAATTAAGTTTCTTTTGCCACAAATCTTGCTCAAAGAACCAAAGAACAGGATTGTCTTCTGATATGACTCTTCTAATCCTGTCATAAGCTACGGTCTCAGCATCCTTAATGTGAATCAATACCTCCTTTCCTGTCCACCCACCTTTTCGATATCTCTTATTGTAGATATCCTTTCTTTCAAAGAGGTCACTCAAGATCTCTTTTTGCTTTTTTAGTTTAGAGATGTATTTCATATTTTTCTTTCCTGCCGCCTAACGGATGGGCTCCCGATAAATCGGGATGGCGGGGAGCGCCTGGTTAGGCGGCATTGTCTATTTATTTATCCTAATGTTGTCGACCGAAAATCGATATAGTTCAGTTGTTGTAGTATTCTCAAGCATATCTAATGTGTTCGGAATTTGAATTAATTGGATTCTGCTGTCTTTTGAAACATCAACAAAGAATCCCTGATAATTTGAAGAATCTTGAAAGTGCCCGTCACAATACGTTTTGCTGTTCGCATGGATGAATAGGCACCTCAAACCATTCTTATTCCTATAGTCCACGATTGAATCAATTTTATTAACATCATGACATCCGTCTGCGTCTCCAACTGCGGGCCCATCAAGTGTACGAGCCATAGCAAAACCTTTAAACAAATCTGTGCTATCAAGTTTCTTTGTTCGACGTAAATAATAATCATCAGGAGACATAATATTCGCGGAGAACAATTTTTTTTCCTTCTTCAAAAAATCAAATCCATCCCCATGTTTCCAAAGACGAATAGAATAACCAGTCAGAGAATCAATCGAACAGAGACTTTGAGAAGATTGTATTGAAGGATTTGTCTGGGCCGCACTTCTATAGCCAGTGTATAATAGAATAGAAAATAAGATTAATGTGTAATTCGTTTTCCAATTCACACATTTTATTTTCATGATTTTGCCTTTAAAATGCGCCCTAACGGATGGCAACTAAACTGCCGCACTGAAAACTTTCAAAATGTACTAAACGAGACAAGTTCATGCTGATAGCTTCCAAAATATACTAAACCGTTACGCGCCATGCTTATCGTACCCACTTGCCCCGTGATTTTTACGGGATTAGCGGGGAGCGCCTGGTTAGGCCGCCATAGATTCATTCTTTACCAATTTCCCAACGGTCCACCATAAGCTCCTTGATCATTACGAGTTCTATTAATGTCGTTGTATTGTGGATCAGGATTTCCAGCATCAATGCAAGGAGAAGAAGATGATAAATGAAAATCCGTTGTCGAAACAAAGTAGGGGTTATTACTACCAATCGGGAGAAAGTTATATTGAGTTATAAAGTGGCTGGAATCGGTATAAAGAACCGATATTCTCGGATCGCCCATTGTACTGGTATTCGCATAAAATATATTATTCTGAACGCTATCTAAAACTGGACTTAAGAGAAGAAGACCGCCTGCATCATTGTTTGAACTATTTTTATAAAAGGTGTTGTTGATAATTTTATTCGAGGATGATGAGGAAAGCAACGCTCCCCCAAAGCCAACAGAATAATTATTGACAAAAAGATTATTTGTTATAATGGATTGTGATTGATTGATAGCAAGAGCGCCCCCATTATTCGATTTATTGTTTCGGAATATCGAATTATGAATCATAACATTGGCGTTTGTAATCTCCACAGCCCCATCTCTAATTGTATCGTACGGGATTGTTACATCGATGTTTTCTATAATCACAAATTGGATAATAGATTGGATGTTCGTTCCTGTGATTTGAATTCCCCTCCATGACACATTCTTTGAAGTGAAGAGAATCTGATGTGTAGAATTACCTATACATGAAAGTTTACCATGAACAATGATCTGAGTTGAATCTTCGAAATATATCCGAACATCAGCCTCGATGTTAAGCATGCTGGAAGAATCGACAAAAAGAGTATTAGTAACTCTATAGGGTGACTCACTCGCGGTAAGAAGAGTATTTAAATGACCACCAATAACAGTATATTGTTCAGAAGTAGGTTGAATTGGATTTTCTTTTTTTGAACAGCCCAATATCAATGAACTAACGGTAATAAAGATGAATAAGGATATTAGTCTATGCATATTATCTCTTTCTTATGGCACCCTAACGGACAGGCTCCCGATAAATCGGGATTAGCGGGGAGCGCCTGGTTAGGCTGTGCTTACTCTTTCATGGCAAAAAACACTCCAACAAAAAAATTCTTATAGACACAGTCGACATTCATAAACCCAGCTTCTGTTAACCATCGAAGTTGATCCTTCAACAATGCATCCCGATCATATTTTGTACGTCGGTCTATACTTTCTTGAATCCGCTTTTCAGAGGACTCAGCATGCTTAACTTGTGCCAGCCAATGGTTCCAGTATAAGTCCTGCAAGAAGGAGGTTTCTCCGCGAATTTGATCAATGTTGATGAATATTCCTGGCTTTCGTAGGACACTATAGATAGAGCGAAATAATTCTTGTTTCTCTTTATCGGTCAGATGATGAACGGATAAACTAGAAATAACAAGGTCATATTCGTGCGCAACTTGAAGTGCTTTATAATCACCAATCATAAATTCAAATTGTTGTGGAAAAGAATGGAATCGATCTTTTGCCACTTCGAGCATCTTGTCAGCCAAATCATAGAGAAGAAACTTGGCATTTGGGTATTTCTCAAATACATGTTTTGAAAATAACCCTGTTCCAGCACCTAAGTCCAGAACATCGATGGAAGTTGTCGGCGCAAATGGAATTATTTCCTTGGCCGTATTAAAAAGGTCGTTATAATTCGGCAATGCCTTCTTCATCCAGTCATCGTAATAATCTATAGAATCATTAAAAGCTTTATCAATGGTCATAATTTCTCTTTGAATAAAAAAAGTAGGCAGCATTGCCTAACGGATCAGCACTCCGCCAAAAAGACGGCGGACAAGTAAGCTTGTCCCTCGAATGTTTTTGTTGGGGACTGCGGCGCTGAATATTTTCAATATTTTGAAAACGAGACAAGTTCATGCTGATAAGTTTATTATTAGGAACTGAAACCTATGCAAGCCATGAATTTTGCAGTGAGCTCATTGAGATCTTGATATAAATATCTATTCAGATTTATTATACAGCGTCTGAATTTCCGACTCGCTAAGCTCACGGTTATAAACATAGATATTGTCAATTGATGCTGAAATGAAATACCAATTCTCATAATTATATCCAGCCCCTATGATTAACTGTAAGCCGTCCGAATTTAAAAGGGCGTGATTAAACACCGGATTCCAAGTAAAAACTTTTATTCCATTTAAATAATGAACAACCTGATTGTTCTTTATTATGATCGCATGATGTTGCCATACATGTGTCTGGATCGGAACTGATATTTCATTGATATATTGCATACCGACAGAATCATCATGTGTCCTATAAAAAACCTTTCCATCAGTCCAAAAATGCCACCAAAAACCGTCTGCATTATATGCTGGGGTCGATGTTAGTAGTGCGAATGCGCCACCACGGTTAAGACTATCGATGTTTACCCAAAGAGAAATGGACCAGACATTTGAACTTTTTAGTTCATTTACATCAGAAATAATATATTGGTCGATTCCGTTAAATTTATATGCACAAGACGGTTTTCCAAATTTATCGGCTGTCAAGTATGCACCATGTACAATACCATTATGACCATTTCCACTTTGATCGTTTGCATTCCCATTAAAAGGATAGTATGCAATTAATCCTTCCATTTGGTTTTTAGTTAAATTAGTTAACTTACCAATGCAACCCACCAAATAATTACAAGACAATATTATAATTAGAATATATATTATTCTATTCATCTAAGTCCTCTCTAGGATATTTTTACTTGCCGCGCCTAACGGACCGGTACTAAGTCCGTTCCATTGTTACACAATGGAACGCGATCGCGATCCCGCTTATGCGGGATCGGACTGCCACGCTGAATATTTTCAAAATGTACTAAACGAACCAAGCTCATGCTGAAAAGGTTATTATAAAAAACAAAACCTATGCTCACCATGTGCGTTTTTTGCATCCCGATGTTTTTTTTCGGGATGGCGGGGAGCGCCTGGTTAGGCGGCGCTTATATCTTTATCGTTTTTTTGTCGTTATAAAATAGAATAGACGCAATAAGCTTCCAGGAAATTTTTCCACAACTTCAATTGCTTGATTAATATCCATTGAAAAATCATGATTAATAAGAACTTCGATTTCTTTACCTTGGGCGCCCAACGTAGAAATTAAATCATTGACTTCTGATTTCGTCTTGTCACTTTTAACATTTGTGTAAACAAAGAAAAGAATAACCAAGAGAAATACACCCATGAATACTTCTGATAAGTGAAATAGTCTGGCGAAGGCCGATATTGGATAAAAATCAGTTATGGCGCTATTTATTATTGTGCTGAAACTATAGTAAATAAAAAATAATAATCCTTTATGTGAAGGATTGGAAAAAGCGGTTGCATCAATCTTCTGCAAGGCATAATTATTAAGTGCAAAGATGACGACCGTAAGACAAAATGAAAAGAGAAGTCCAAAAATGAAATAGAGTATAACCAACCTTCTCTCCTGAAGTTCTCTAAGCTTCGAAGCAACATAATAAGACACTCTATTAATAAGCAACAGCGTTTGAAGCGTATAAGACCACTTATTTTTTTGTTCTTCCGTGTATTTTTCTATTGCTGTCGTTCGCAACTCTTCTGGAAGTTTCAAGTTGCTTTTTGTTCTTTCAAGTAAGGTTAATACAGCCTGCTTCGGAAGAAATAAAGCTTTTGAGGGAACGAATGAATAGAATAATCGCCTTGCAAAATGAATTAACAGAATGGATGATAAAACTATCATTGATGCGATTAGATAAATTTGCTTATTCGTAATTATTATGAGAATTGATGAAAGAGTAATCAAGGTGAATGTTATATAATTTCGTTTAAGAGATCTATAGAATGAAATTCCGAAACCAATAGCGCCAATGATTGCAAACCAGTTACCAATAAATAGATTGGGGATCCGCCAGAATAAAAGTATAAATGGATAGAACAAGACAAAGGCAATGGCTTTAAAAAAGTTTTTATCACCAACAAAAATCCAATAAATCATGATTAAAACTAAGAAAAGAAGAAACTTGAAATATACGAGCCAAGATAACGATGGAAAGTATGTGTCAACTATATAAACATCGAAATCAAAAACAAATAACTTGATAACCATATACAACCAAAGAGTGAAAGCAAATAGTTCACCTATAGTCTTTTTCAAGGTTAACATTATTCGACTTTTTTCCTTTTTGGCTTCCATAACATGAGCACCGCCTAGTGGTTAGGCGTGCGATTACTTTTTATCTATTATTGTTATTTTTGGATCGATTGAAGCGCCAAAAGAATTATTGAGATCATCAATCTTCTTTTGCAAGTCATCTCGTAAATTATTATCTGTTTTTCCTGTTAGTAAAATCAAAAAATAGCCCTTCCAATCCTTGAATTGCACAACTTGACCAATTAGTCTTTGGAATTCGGAAGTATCGTTTAGGTCTTTCTTTATTTCAATTGCCAGCTTATCTGAAATTGCAATATCCGTTTTAGCACGACCAAATGCATATTGGGGTGTAACGACTATACCTGGAAGCGAACTGCGTAAAAAATTATACAAAGAGGTTTCATAGTCCTTTTCAGTTTTGCATTGTGCAGGTTGCCAGTCGTTTATTAATTGTTGGATCGTTCCAACAGAATCCCAATAATTGAACTTAAACGAAGTAAAACCTGACATTATTTTTTCCTTAAGATCGCCCGCCTAACGGATGGGCGCTCCGCTGCTTTTGGCGGGGAGCGCATGGTTAGGCAGCCAAACTTTATTTTGCTTTGAGCTATTCATTGTACTTTCTAATAGTTATGACTTTCATTTTTTCTGGATCATAACTATATAATTTTGTTAAACCACTTTTGGATGAGCTATCTTTTTTTAAGACAACCCGCCACTTTGAAGGCAATTCGTATTCGCACATATTTAAACCATTACTTGTTGTTTTTCCTATTTTCAAAACTTTTATCCCATTATCCCCAATCTTCACACCTTCCGGAGTGACGAAATTACTATCAGCAGTAAAAATGCTAACAATTTTTCTATCAGCTGAAACTTCTAAATAAAACTTTAAACCGCTGAAAGAATAAGTATAGATTCTCGTAGAATCTTGATATTGCGGATATTTAAAAGCCTTATGATAGTCAATTGCGCTATCTGGAATTTGATCACCTACATTTGGGAATTTAGGATTATCATGTTTTGAACAACTCAGAGAAGAAAAGAGTAATGAATAAAAGATTATTGATAATAACAGGATTGTAACATTATGCTTGATATGTTCCAATTGCAATTCCTCGTTTTATTCGTATTTGTGAAACATCCTGCGCTGCCTAACGGACAGGCGCTAAGTCCCGATTTGATCTCCGATCAAATCGAGGATCCCGTACAGCGGGACTGCGGCGCTGCAAATTTCCAAAATGCACCCAACGAGACAAATTCATGCTGATAGCTTCCAAAATATACTAAACCTCTACGTGCCATGTGCGTTTTTTTTTGCGTCCCGTGTTTTTTACGGGATTAGCGGGGAGCGCCTGGTTAGGCGGCAACTAATCATTTCATTTTTGATAAATTCATTAAGCTTATAGCAATAATTATTGCAGGAAATAATAATGTATATATAATCCATGTTCCTCTCTCAGCCATGACAACCTGATGAACCGCTACAAGACCAATGTATACAAAAACTGCCCACTTTCTCATTTTCCAAAGACCAACCATACAGATAAAATCAGCCACGACGCAGAATATAACATAAAGTGGAAACCAATTACTAAAATAATATTCGAAATGTGGTGGTATTAATAAAATATAAATACTTACGAAAGCTTGGATAAATCCAATGATACATATAACGGTGATGGCTGTAGGGCGAGGGATAGTTAACTTGTCGAAGTTCTGTTCAGCAATTTGAGTCGATATATATTTTTTATTCGCATTGTAATATGTATGTTTTATGTTGCCGCCTAACGGATGGGCTCCCGATAAATCGGGATGCGGGGAGCGCCTGGTTAGGCAGCGCTATAGAAATATAGTAAGCACTATAATAAGGCTTTGCTTTCTCGTTTATTTCTAAATAATTGAATAACCCCGCTTAAATAAATAAAACCTACACAAAGGTCAATAATAGAAAAAATAAGATAATGAATAAACATCAACTCAGGATATTTATGGTAGATTATCCATGCATAAATTGTCATTAAACTCCGAAGAAGGAATATGGCAGTAATCGTTACAATAATTGGACGTAAGAAAGGTAACCGACGAATGTATCCTGCACCGGAAAGAGCGTACAAGCCACAAAAAGCGTCCAATACACCAAGAAAGGAACGAACAGTAGCAAAAATTGCTGGATGTGTCGTTTGTAGTTTGACAGACTCACCGAAGTTCTCCATTAGTTTCGGTGGCCAAAATATTGCACTGATTTGAAATACAGCAAAAGACAATGCGAATAATCCAGCAATAAGAAGAAAATAATTATGTTTACTAATTAACGATGAAGAATCTGAAGAGACCATTTTAGTAAAACCTTTCCATACTTAATTTGATCGCCGCCTAACAGGCGGAGCCCGCGTATAATACTATCCCGCAAAGCGGGATACCTAAAGCTACGCAGATATACTTCCGACGCTGTAACACGCGTAGCGTGTTTCTTCTTCTATAGTTCATTGTACTCACTTTCAAATTAAAATAAAACCTCTGCTCGCCATGTGCGCTGTTTGCATCCCGCCGATCTTTGGCGGGAATGTTTGCAGTGAGATCATTCCGTCAGTGCGTTTTTTGCGTCCCGATATTTTTTACGGGATTAGCGGGGAACGCCTGGTTAGGCGCAATTGTATTTGTTTTTATTTGAGCAACAATAATTTTTTAGTCTCTGAATATTTATCTGACTGCAAACGATAAAAATACACGCCGCTCGGCATATTTACTGCATTCCATTGTCGTGTATGGTTCCCGGCGGATAATTCTTCGTTGACAAGTGTTGCAACTTCTCTTCCAATATTATCGAACACTTTCAGCGATATGAACGACCGCGACGATAGATTGAATGATATAATCGTAGAAGGATTGAATGGATTAGGAAAGTTTTGAGATAAACGAAAATTCAAAGAACGTAGCCCTTCTTGGCGATCGGTAATACCAGTAATAATCTCACTACGGAGAGAATTCTCACCACTATAACCCGATAAGCAAGTACACCCGTCGCTGACAGTAACCAAAGAAAGCCCTATGTCTTTTTTGAAGGTGAAATTAAAGACACCTTTTCCCTGAGTATTACGTGACCTAAATGTTTTAACACCCGCTGAATCAACAATGGCGTATCTATAGATCATAGTATCAAGACATGGAAGAAATGGAAATTCAGATGTAATGATTTTATTAATATCGCCTGTATTGTATAACTGATGATTCCCTTTAAGTAGTTCAACAACTTCAATCGTGTCTATAGACAAGAATCCTATCTGATCAATTTCTTGTATCATCCATCGTATTGAATCGTTTGTTACTATCTTATCAATGATATTAGCCGTGACCGTACCGGAATCGTGATAACTAGCTATTTCATCATATGAATACAAATAATATTCGTATGTCCATTGGTTCCCAACTGCGAGGGGAAAGACATCAACAAGAGAATCGTTTCCAGTCGTTGTAGGCCCATAGAAATTCTTGTTAGAAGTTTGTGCTACCACGACATAATGCCAAACAATATGAAAATGGATAATTTATACATGCTATATCCTCCTATCGAACGGTAACCTAACGGACGGGCGCGAAACCCCGCCGCTTTCGCATTTTTTGCGTCCCGATGTTTTTTATCGGGATTAGCGGGGAGCGCCTGGTTAGGCAACATACCTTTTATTTAATTGCAGAAATAACTGTTCCCAAAACAACTATCAAAAATCCGGTTATTTGTCCTCTAATTCCACCAACAGCCACATCTGTAATGAGTGTTTTTAATTCAGAACTAGTTGTATTCACCGCAGCTATTTTATTTTGGAAGTCCCTTTTTTGTTCATCCATTTTTGTACGAAAATCGTTTATGCAATTGTCTAGCGCTTCTTGTAGATGGCTTAATTGTCTTTCTAGAAATTCAACTTTCTGAGATAAATCAGTGTAAGTTTGACTGGCTCTGATATTAACTTGTTGTTTTGGTATTGTTAAGTGAGCAGCCCCAGTTATTATTGTGACATTCTTTTTAGACCAGAGAGGAAATGATCTAAACAATTCGATCGTGTCTCTCTTAATTGTCTGCACAATTGTCTGTCCCTTGAATCCTCTCAGATTCGTATCTATCGACCAGACAAGTTGGAAGCCCCCTATTATTTGAAGAGCCACGCCATACCAATTATTGAACAATGATTTGTTTGCATCTAGATTAGGTCGCAAAATGAAATACATAATTAATACCGTTGGTATAGGTAGCAATGGCCATAAGAATTGTCGAAACCAATTATAGTATTTCTTCATCATCTGCGTCCTTTGGTATGTTGCATAACGGACCGGCGCGAAATCCCGTCGCTGTTTGCGGGGAGCGCCTGGTTAGTGCGCAAATAAACTATAGAAGGACAATTTCCAACCGACCATTATGGACATTTACTTCACGCACATTAAAGAATTTGCAATACTTCATCGTAGTTTTGTCTAATTGAGCGAATTCAAGTTTTGAAAACCAAATAGGCAACAACTGATTAATAATCTTGGTAACCTCTTCAAGCCATTCTTTCGGGACAGCATTGATTTCGATATTTTCAACTTTGATTTGAGATGCACCTAAACTTCCCTTTGCTGGAATATAAAAAGGAACAAAGGAAAGGTTTGTATTCATTGGGATGTTTATTTTGCCAGAATAAAGAGTAAGATGAACAAGAACATTGGCATAAATCCTATCAGATCGATCTTTAAGAATAATCTGCGGTAGGTCAGTGATTGCAACCTCAAGAATATTGGAATAGGTTCCTTTAACTGGTAATTCAAGAAATTTTGGTAATAAACCCTGTAGATACGATTGAGATAAATTGATTGTTAGACTTCCATCTTTTAAAAAGCTAATTCTGCAAGCAGATAGACCAGTGTTTGGCATGGTTTGTCTAAGAGTATCATATCCATCTCCGCCAATAAAATAATTATCGTTATCATCAAAACGAAAACCTTGAGCCCATCCAATTTCTTTCGTCTTTCCTGCTGGGATGAGAAAGGTGGCATTCTTTTCTCTAGCATCTAACCAGATATTCAATTGTTCGGTTGAGGTGTTTTGTAATTGCAAAACATATGAGCCGCCTAAGAAAGATTTTCGACAAGTGATGATAAGAGGAAGAGGTTGGGTTTGCGAATGCAGAAATTCGCTTGCAAAGAAAGAAAAAGCGGCAAAGACGAAAAATAGCCATCTAACTTTTAATTGTTTCATTTCTTTTCCTTTTATTGCCCGCCTAACGGACGGGCGCGAAACCCCGTCGCTTTCGCGTTTTTTGCGTCCCGATGTTTTTTATCGGGATGGCGGGGAACGCCTGGTTAGGCTGCAACCCATATTAATCACGTGATATTACAAACATGGGCGAATAACCAGACGAGACAACTCGACCACTAGAAGCATCAAACAATACAGTATATTTTCGCACTACGAGATAGTACTTTTTTGCATTTGAATCGATTTCTGTCCAAGAACGCGTTCGAGGTCTGCTTTCATTTTTAATATTTTTTGGAATATTAATAAAACCAGAAATATTCTCATATGAATTTTTGGAAACCTCTTTACCATCTACATAATAATGCAGACCGACTATTGTATCAGTTTGCGCATGAACAATGCGATTTTCATAGACAATATAGTGTGTATCTATTCGCGAACGCTCATACACCCAAGCAACATAAATTAAATTGCCAACTGTTTGAACGGAATGAGGGGCAGCCCAAAACATTGAATTAACCTTACTTTCTCCACGCATGATTGACAAGTCATTATTTAGAATATCTATTTTGGTCTGACGAATTTCATGTTCTTGGTTATCGCTATTATCAGAGGGATTTATTTTAGGATTGAAATAGGATATTTCGAGCAAAGAAAGTTTATCTACATCTAGTTTAAGTTCATTGGCGCCACGGTCAATTGAAATTGGTTTTCCAAGAAGGCTTTCCACTTCTTCATATGTCATACCAACTTTTATTGCTTGAGTATTATCCGTTTTGTTGCATCCAAGCATAATCAGCGACGTGCAAAGAATGCTGATAGTAAAGATATATATTTTCATTAAACGCCTTTTTGTATAATTGTTGCCGCCTAACGGATGGGCTCCCGATAAATCGGGATTTGCGGGGAGCGCCTGGATATTCCGCGACGGTAGGTTCTCAGATATTAAGCGTTCCAATATAGAAATCACGCTCTGTCATGCCTTCGTCGTCAAGAAAATCGACCGAGTAAGTATCACTTGACACGTAAACATGTACTTTCTTTCCATCGCAATCGAAAGTTATGTCGCCAGCGCTATTTTGAGTGATCGTATTGTACCCATCATAGTAATTCAAGTGTTCAGAATCTGCTTCTCCAATTACTATAATGTCAGGATTCATTTCTTCTAGCAATTCAGAAGGAACTGTTCCGCTATCTCTGCCGTGATGCGGTGCAAACAGAACGTTGACTTTCGGTAGGTCCAAGTCATCTTTTATATTTTCCATGAAATCAGTTCCCAAATCACCCATCCACAAAACAGTTACGCTGTCGATGACTGCGTACCTGATGATTGTTGAAATGTCATTTGGGCTTTCTCCTTGCTTAGCGTCTTCAAACGCTTGCATGTAGTACTCATTGCTAGTTATTGGCCACAAAATCGTAATTCCTGCTGCGTGTCTAGTGTCATCATCTTGATTCAACCATTTTCTTGTAGAGCCTTTTTGTAAGAAGAACGCCTTTGATGAATCTCTAAGCTCGCAATACTTTGTGAAGTCAGAAGTTTCTTCAGTTTTGGTGACCTCGTTCTTAACACAATAAAAATTCAATATTTCTTTTTTACTATCTAGATATTCGATTCCGCCAAAATGATCCTCGTCGGGGTGAGTGGAAATAAACCTCGAAATACTTTTTGACGATGATTCTCGGACTATTTCGTCGACTATCCTTTTTTTGTTGTCATCTGTCAAGCAGCAGTCAATGATTGTGAAACTATCAGTGTTGTGTTGGATGTAGAACATATCACCTTCGCCGACCGATAAGGATTTGATTATACTCATGCAAGACCCCCGTTAATTGTTTTTGATAACGTCTATTCTCCTTCGGATATAGCTCGTTTGTTTGCGATATGACAATAGAAAAATTAAAAGGAGTAGAACAATTGCAATAAAAGCCGATAATTTGGTTGGGACGTTCCAAAGAACTTCGAAGTGGTGGTAAGCTTTCAATAGAAGCAACAGAATAAACATTGCCGTAATGGTGCGATAAGTGTTATTGATTTCCGAGAACAACTCAATCTTTTCATCTTTCTTTGACGCTGAAACAAAGCTTTTGTAGTCGGCAAATGTTAAAAATGATATTGATTTTAGAATTGGTTCAAGAACCAAAGAACCGAATCTGCTGATCACCATTCCAAGAAAGTAACACAGAAATGCGGAAATCACATTGTTGTCCTGAACAAAATTGTAGCCTGAAAAAAAATTGGCAAAGCAAACGAAGAGTATTCCTGGCAGCAAATAGTTGAACAGGTTGTAGGATGATATTTTGTCAAGTAGATCTTTCATAGAGTTCCTTTGATGAGAATTCGATAGTTCTCGCGCCCTAACGGATGGCGGCTCCTCTAATTATTAGCGGAAAGCGCCTGGTTAGGCGGGCACGCTGATCTATTTAAGAATGTTTAGATTTATTTCTCTCTGAAGCATTAAATCTTCTTGACGGTTCCAGTTGCCACTAAAAGATAGAGAGATTATCGTTGATATTGGTGAACAGTTTGCTGCTCCAACGATGAGCTCAAATCTGTACTCTCCTGGTGGAATATTATTATATCCATTGCTTGGTTGTGTGGCAACTTCAAAATGAAACAAGGCTTGGGCGTTAGGTATATTGGTCAACGCTGGATTTCTCTCGCTAAGAAATGCCCGCCTGAAATTGGGATCCATTATGTGTCCCAAATCCAATTTCTTTTCAGTCTTTGGAAGTAACATTGGAAGATATTGCGTTGATATATGTGTCCATTTTAGATTGCTTGGTAAGAATGGTGAATATGTTTCCCATGTATTGTTATTCTTTCGTTCCATATTAGAAATAATAGCCTCTAAGTCCTTTGCGGAATTTCGACCTTTGTTTGAAGCAGTCAAACGAAACCAAAAAGCATCAGGGTTTACAATTCGTCCATCGTCTCTCTGCGCAACAGTAATTATACGATGACAATCTGGAGGATTGAACTGAAGGGAAATCCCCAGGTGTGGTTTGTTCCACCACTCACGAATTCTTTCCCAAAAAAAGAAAAATAAAGCAACGATTACCGCACCGATTGTTCCGATTGCTTGTAGCCAATCGGTGATACTTGGGCAAGAATTTCCGGAGAATGTTATCATATTATTTCACCATTTAAATTATGCGTGCCAGCTAACGGAACGGCGCTAAGCTGCGGCGTTGATAATTTTCGTAATGCAACCAACGAAACAAGTCCATGCTATCAACCAAATTAATAAGTATCAAAGTTATAGGTACTAAAAACTGAATAATAAAAACCTCAACCCACCATTAGCCATGTAAATTGCTCCCACGCTCATTCCGTCAGCTTGAGCGCCTGGTTAGGCAACGGCAAGGAATGGTCAATTCATGAACATTTCAAATCCATTCTGGTGCTTCGACTGTCCTTGCGCCACCTGCACTTCCTGTATTAGTTGTTGACGCCGGCTCGAAAAGGAGAACATGAACCTCTTCCTGTGCCTCAGGATAATGCTCCACTCCATGAGGTACAATGATGAACTCCCCTTCGTTGATTTCGACTAGCCGATCAAGAAAATGCATCGTGAGCTGCCCATGGACTACAAGGAACAACTCGTCTTCAGTCTCGTGATGATGTGAAACAAACGGTCCCTTAAACTTTACTAGTTTGATGTGTTGTCCGTTGAGGCTGCCGATGATCTTCGGATCCCAATGCTTCGAGAAAAGAGACAACTTCTCGTTTAAATTGACCTTATCTATTTTCATATTTTCCTCTATTTCTTTTTTCCGTTGCCTAACATGTGATTAGATAGACTTTGTCTATATTTTGTTCGTAATAGCATGATATATAGACTTCGTGTTTAATATTGCATCCACGAATTGCTAATCCCCGTGCTCAATGTGCGGCTGCGATTTCCATCCAAAGTTTGGAATATTAAAAACAATTACAGGCATATGTACATTATCCGTAGGGACGTTTAATTAAACGTCCCTACAAGAGCAATAAATTTTGATTTCTCAAGAACTGTCATTGGCGGTCCCCCAATGGTACGAATCAGAGATTTGAGATTTTTGCTGCTATAATATACATGTTTCTCGATGGGAGGGCAAGATAAAAAGAAGAGAAAGCAGCAGATCGTTAAAATCCATCACCAGAGTGGAATGTTCTCCGGGCTATCTTTTTTGAACGCCCATTGGAGAATATTATTAGTAATGTAATCCCTCATGGTATCTAATTCCTTGTCATTGCGGATGACGCGATCATAAAACCCCTTCTGCCAAACAGGAAATGACGGTGTATGCCGCTTTTCATTAATTCGTTTTGTTGCTGCCGATTTAAATCCTGCAATGATAGAACCCAACGATCGGGGTTGTCTTTGTAGGGACGCACAGCTGTGCGTCCCTACCTTTGGAATTGGAGATTCATCTTTAATCATAATGATACCATGGATATGATTGGGCATTATTACAAACACATCCAATTCTATTCCAGGACGTATATTTGACGTTCTTAACCATTCTTCTTCTGCAATCTTTCCATTCTCAGTCAATCGCTGTTCTCCGTTTACAATTTCACCCAATATACATTCGTGATGATATGTACAAATGGTTACAAAATATTCACCGGGCTGGGAGTAATCGTACTCCTTTAAACGAATGGATTTTCGGTTTCGTCGGTTTATTGTTTTCACTGGCGCTTCGTCATTTCCACTATGCGTTCATAGTGAAATAACTTTAATCAAATTACGCTTTTCTTAAATATAAATACGCGGAAAGCACCCGCCGACAGCAGCAGCAGGAGGTAATACCGATTCTGCAGAATGAGCGGCCCGGTACGACAACCTCGATCGATCTTTATCCGCGTAAAAGACTGGAGAGAAGCTGCTCGCGAATAGAATTCAGTTCTTTCGGCAGCTTATCCTGAAGAGTGAGGAATAATTCTTCATGGAGCTGGATTTCTTTTTTCCATAACTCCGTATCCACTTTCATCAAATCGTCAAATTGTTTTTGGGAAAATTCCAATCCATTCCAGTCAAGGTCTTCATACCGGGGCATCCAGCCAAGCGGACTTTCAAAACCCCGTGCAGTTCCATTCACGCGTTCCACGATCCATTTCAGCACGCGCATATTCTCGCCATAGCCCGGCCAGATAAAATTGCCGTTCTCATCGAGACGGAACCAGTTCACTCCGAAGATTCGCGGCGGATGTGCGACACGACGTCCCATTTCAAGCCAATGGTTAAAATAATCTGCCATATGGTATCCGCAGAACGGCAGCATTGCAAACGGATCGCGGCGCACCTGCCCGACCTTGCCCGCTGCTGCCGCTGTTGTCTCAGAGCCCATCGTCGCAGCAAGATAAACGCCACGCGCCCAGTTCACCGCCTGACATACTAATGGCGTTGTATTGCTCCTGCGCCCGCCAAAGATAAATGCTTTAATCGGGACACCGTTCGGATTTTCCCAATCGGGATCGATACACGGACATTGATTTGCCGGAGTTGTAAAGCGTGCATTGGGATGCGCAGCTTTGCGTCCGCAATCGGGAGTCCACGGCTGTCCGGTCCAATCGATCAATTGAGGGGGCGGCGTTTTCGTCATCCCCTCCCACCATACATCGCCATCCGGTGTGAGTGCAACGTTGGTGAAGATAGAATTCTTTTTAATCGTTGCCATCGCATTCGGATTCGATTTTTCCGAAGTGCCGGGGGCAACTCCAAAATATCCATTTTCGGGATTGATGGCATAGAGTTGACCGTCTTTTCCCGGTTTAATCCATGCAATGTCATCTCCTACTGTCGTGACCTTCCATGCTTTCATAGCATCCGGCGGAATAAGCATGGCAAGGTTGGTTTTACCGCAGGCGCTCGGGAATGCAGCCGCTACGTAAGTTTTTTGTCCTTCTGGAGATTCAAGTCCGACAATGAGCATGTGTTCAGCCATCCAGCCTTGATCACGCGCCATCGTGGATGCGATGCGAAGTGCAAGACATTTTTTGCCGAGCAAAGCATTTCCGCCATACCCGCTTCCGAACGACCAGATCGCATGTTCTTCCGGATAGTGGACAATATATTTTTCTTTGTTGCACGGCCATGGAACATCTTTTTGTCCCGGCGCCAAAGGCGCGCCGACCGAATGAACGCATGGCACAAAATCACCGGTACTGCCCATGACATCCCATACGGCTTTCCCCATGCGGGTCATAATGCGCATGTTGGCGACAACATACGGCGAATCTGTCAGTTCAATACCGATGTGTGCGATATGCGATCCAAGCGGTCCCATGCTAAATGGGATAACATACAGGGTGCGTCCGCGCATGCAGCCGTCGAATAACTTATTCAGAGTTGCTTTCATCTCCCGCGGATCAGCCCAATTATTTGTCGGGCCGGCGTCGCTCTTCTTGACACTGCAAATAAACGTGCGATCTTCCACGCGCGCCACATCGCTCGCATCCGATCGCGCCAGAAAACTATTAGGCCTTTTCTGTTCGTTCAACTTTAAGAACGTTCCCGACTTCACAAGCCGCTGACACATCTCGTCGTATTCGGATTGCGAGCCGTCGCACCAGTGCACATTGTCTGGTTTTGTTAATGCAGCAATTTCTTTTATCCAGGTAATTGCTTTTTCATTTTTGGCGTATGCCGGAACATTCATAATTCATCCATTCATTAGTTAATAAAAGAACAAAGATTTTTCTCTAAAGGTTTCTTACCAATCGCGTGTAACTTTACGATTGCCGATTTGGATCTCCCGCGGCGCATTCGGATCCAAAGCCCATTTGATGCGCGCTAATCCATCTGCAACCTCGCTCGGCGCACCGGCATAACTGAGCCGCAAGTGGCCTTCCATACCGAATTCTTTGCCCGGCACGGTCACCACGAGGGCTTTCTTCAATAAGAAATCCGCCAGCGCCATAGAATCTTTATTGAACGCGCTGAAATCAGGGAAACAGTAAAATGTTCCTTGCGGCTTTACGATTTTCATCCCGGGAATAGACTGTAATTCCCGCATGACGGTATTCCGGTTCTTCTCAATTGTATCGAGCAGCGTATCAACACCACTCTGATCGTCATTCAATGCCGCTTCTGCGGCGACCTGGCAGATCGGTGAATTGCATGTAGTAATTTGTCCTTGAATATTTGTCATAACCTTCACGAGTTTTCGGTTCGCAACAACCCAGCCCACGCGAAACCCGGTCATGCCGTACGTTTTTGAAATACCGTTAATCACAATGACATTGGTCGATTCGATATCTTTTTTTGTAAAGTTATAGACGGGTGCAATTTTTTTTCCGTCAAATATGAGTTTGTGATAAATATCGTCCGTCAGGAGATAGATATTTTTTCGTTCACAGAACTCGACAATCTGGCCGACAAACTCATCCGAGAAAATAACACCGGAAGGATTGTTCGGGCTATTGATGATAATAGCACGGGTCGATGGAGTAACTGCTTTTTCAATCTCCGATAGTTTCGGATAAAAGCTTCCATCGGCCGGCGTTACGATCACAGGAACACCGTTGACCATCTTGACTATTTCCGGATAGCTCACCCAATAGGGAGCCAGGACAATGACTTGATCTCCCGGATTGATAAGGGCATAGAGCACATTGAATATGGAATGCTTGGCACCGTCAGAGACAATCACATTTGCCGGATCGATCGTTCTCCCGTAATTTTTTTCCGTGTATTGAACGATAGCTTTTTTCAACGAAGGCATGCCGTCGGAGGGTGCATACTTTATTTCACCCGAGTTCAATTTTTCGATGGCACTCGAAATTGCGCTCATCGGGGCTTTGTTTTTGGGTTCGCCAACCCCGAAATGAACAATTGCCTCGCCCTGTGCACGCAGCCTCATAGCTTCTGCATTGAGTTTCACCGTCGCTGATTCAGCGATGGATGCTGCTAACTTGCTGATATCCATACATGATACTCCAATTATTTAATTACTGACTCACGAAGAAATGGATTCGTCACAGCGAATAACTGTGTCAATAATAGAACAACACATTCTATTGATAAGTTACATGTTTTTCAGAATAATTCAACGGAAGGAGACTGTTTAATTTTAATTTTTGAAAAAATTGGTAGTGTCTCAGTTTAGTGCGGTCAGGACTTACGTCCTGACCGATACCATTGAATGTCAGGAATCCCGCTTTGCGGGACTGACATCACTAACCAACTATGTTACATTGAGACACTGCCAAAAAATGATTGAGTTTGTTTGTGAAAGGATTCTTCCGTATTTTTTATATGAATTTATCAACAAGAACAAATCCAGAATATGAGAGCAATCATCCCCGTCGCAGGTGTGGGCAGCAGACTCCGCCCGTACACATTCACAGTACCGAAAGTACTCCTGAATGTTGCCGGCAAACCGATCATCGGACATATTCTTGACAAAATTATTGAGACCGGCTTTACCGAAGCTACCATTATCATCGGGTATCTCGGTGAGATGATCAAAGAATATGTGCTTACAAACTATAGAATCAAGGTCGATTTCGTGGAACAGGAAGAGCGCCTTGGTCTGGGTCATGCCATCTACATTTCCCGGCATACCTTTTCCCGCAGCCCTATTCTCATCATGTTGGGCGATACGATCTTCGATGTTGATCTGAAGTCGATGATTAAGAACGAACAAACGCAAATTGGTGTTAAGAATGTGGATGATCCGCGGCGGTTTGGAGTTGCCGAAACAACCGGCGGCCTGATAACACGACTGGTAGAGAAACCGGAAGTGCCGAAGAGTAACCTTGCCCTCGTCGGCCTTTATTATATCACACAGCCGCAGCTCTTAGTGGATTGTCTGAAGGAAATGATTCAAAACAACACACGTACACAAGGCGAGTTCCAATTGACTGATGCACTTCAAATGATGATTGACCGTGGCGAAAAGATGAAGACGTTTTCCATAGAAGGATGGTTTGACTGCGGTAAACCGGAGACGTTGCTTTCCACCAACCGACATCTTCTGGAACATCAACCTCTGCCTCATCCATTGAAAGGCGTCCTGATCCAACCGCCTGCTTTTATCTCACCAAAGGCAAGAGTTACCAATGCTATTATCGGACCGCATGCCACTATTGCCGAAAATGCAACGGTGGAAAATACCATTGTCCGCAATTCTATCATTAGTGAGGGAGCAACAGTGCTCAACTCGCTCATTGAAGATTCTATTATCGGCAACAATGCTATCGTCCGTGGAAATTATAAACGAATCAATATCGGCGATTCATCTGAATTGGAATTTTACTGATTAACAGAGCATTGCAATCCAACCAGATCATTTTTTCGATCGAAAATAAATTTTATTTACTGAATCATCAACTTAGCACGGAGAAACAATGAGAAACTTATTTACTTCGGAATCGGTATCCGAAGGACATCCCGACAAAGTCTGCGACCAAATTTCCGATGCAGTACTTGACGCATTGCTTATACAAGACAAAACATCGCGTGTGGCATGCGAAACATTCGTCACGACCGGCATGGTACTCGTCGGCGGAGAAATCACTACCAAGGGATATATCGAAGTCCAAGAGATCGTCCGCAATGTTATTCGCGATATCGGTTATACAAAAACCGGAGTCGGGTTTGATGCCGATTCATGCTCGGTCCTCTCTTCCATCCATTCTCAATCGCCTGACATTGCTCTGGGAGTGGATACCGGCGGCGCAGGCGACCAGGGAATGATGTTCGGATACGCCTCTTCGGAGACTCCCGAGTTGATGCCGGCACCGATTATGTACGCTCACAAATTGGTGTTTCAGCTTGCTTCTGTTCGAAAGAAACAGCCCAGCCTGATGCCCTATCTTCGCCCCGATGCAAAGTCTCAGGTGACGATCGAATACGACGGCAACGGAAAACCCGTTCGTGTGGATACGGTTGTTGTCTCCACTCAGCATGATCACGATGTGACACAAAAAAAGATCAAAGAGGATATCATCGAGTTGATCGTACGCAATGTTATTCCATCCGGAATGCTCGACAATAAAACACGCTACTTCGTCAATCCTACGGGTAGATTTGAAGTTGGCGGTCCGCATGGCGACAGCGGTTTGACCGGGCGCAAAATTGTTGTCGATACGTACGGCGGGCGCGCACCGCATGGCGGCGGCGCGTTCTCCGGTAAAGACCCGACGAAAGTAGACCGCAGCGCTGCATATGCGGCACGTCATCTTGCAAAAAATATTGTCGCAGCAAAGCTTGCCACCGAATGTCAGATTCAGGTAGCGTACGCGATCGGTGTGATAGAACCTGTGTCCATTCAAATCAAGACCTTCGGCACCGGCATCATACCTGATGCACGGCTCTCGGATTTTGTGATGAAGGAAATCGATCTCACGCCCCGCGGAATCATTAAACGGCTCGATCTGCGCCGTCCGATCTATCGCAAGACAGCAGCATACGGCCACTTTGGACGCAATGAAAAAGAATTCACATGGGAAAAATTGGATTTGATAAAAACACTGCAGAAAGCTGTACGGTAAAGCCGGTGAAAAGTTCATTGGTGAAGTGTGATTAGTAAGATGAGTGGATATGGTTTCAAGGATCTTGAAGTTTATCAAAAAGCGAGAGAGCTTCGGAAATATATTTACGCATTTATTAAACAATTGCCTTCTGAAGAAAAATTCAACCTTGCATCTCAGATGCGAAGGGCAGCAACATCAATTACCAACAACATTGCTGAAGGACACGGAAGGTTTCATTTTCAAGAGAATATTCAATTCCTGCGGCAATCACGAGGTTCGCTTGAAGAATTGATGGATGATTTGAATGTCTGTCTTGATGAGCACTATTTACCGGAAGACGAATACATTAAATTAAAAGCTGAAGCAAAAGAAGTTCTCCACAGAATCAATGGGTATATAGCATACCTACGGAAGAGGAAGCAAGAAGACATTGCAATACATCATTAAGACAAATTAACCATTTAAATAATTAACTAATTAACCAATTACTTATTTGAAAAAACAATGAACGAAAAAAAGAATAAATACAAAGTAAAAGATCTTTCACTTGCAAAGGCCGGCAAGCTTCGTATCGAGTGGGCGGAATCACGTATGCCCGTGCTCATGGCACTGCAGGAAAAATATTGCAAAACAAAACCGTTTCAAGGCTACAAAATTGCCGGATGTCTGCATGTAACGAAAGAGACGGCTGTGCTTGTGAAAACATTCGTCCAAACGGGAGCCGAAGTGAGTTGGAGCGGCTGCAATCCGCTTTCAACGCAAGACGATGTCGCAGCGGCGCTTGCCGACGAGGGCGTCAGCATTTTCGCATGGCACGGGATGAATGTGAAAGAATTCTACTGGTGCATTGAAGAGACATTGAAATTCAAACCGAATCTCACGCTCGATGACGGCGCCGATCTTATTTTCACTGTGCATCATAAACACAAAGAATTGATTCCGACTGTTCTTGGAGGCACGGAAGAAACAACAACCGGTGTTCATCGGTTGCGTGCCATGGCGAACGACGGTGCGCTCCGGTATCCTGTCATCGCCGTCAATGATGCAGAAACAAAGTGGGACTTCGATAATGTGTACGGAACCGGACAATCAACGCTCGATGGTGTTCTTCGAGCAACAAGCGTCCTCTTGGCCGGCAAGAATATTGTTGTTGCGGGATTCGGACATTGCGGTAAAGGTGTTGCGATGCGGGCGAAAGGTCTCGGTGCAAATGTCATCGTAACGGAAGTGAAACCGACGGCAGCTCTGAAAGCGACACTCGAAGGGTACCGTGTCATGAAGATGGATGATGCTGCAAAAGTTGGCGACATCTTCATCACAGCAACGGGAGTGAAAGACATCATTATTGAGAGACATTTTAAGTCCATGAAAGATGGCGCGATCGTCTGCAATACAGGACATTATGACTGCGAGATTAACATCCCCGATCTTGAGAAACTCGCCAAGAGTACGCGCGAAGTCCGAAAGGACAATGAAGAATACACTTTGAAGAATGGCAACCGCATCTTTCTGCTTGCGAAGGGACGCCTTGTCAATCTTGCCGCCGCTGAAGGACATCCGTCGGAAGTGATGGATATGTCGTTCGCGAACCAGTTCATGTCGCAGCTCCGGCTTGTGGAACTTCATAAAAAGGGGAAACGGTTGGAAAATAAGGTGTACGATATTCCGGCAGAGCAAGATCAGGAAATCGCCGGTGTCAAGCTCGCGACGATGGGCTACAAGATCGATACGCTCACAAAGAAGCAAGCAACATATATCGATGATTATTCAGCTGGGACGTAAAGCCCTTTATACTATTTTCTTCGAGTACTACGCATAAGGTAAAGGCATCTCGTGAAGAGCGGGATGCCTTTTTATTGTCTCACACCAATAAAAATTTTGATGGTTTGAGAAAAACTATTTTGACTTCGAGAAAAAGATAATTACGTTATACTATATGCCGCATGAAACTTGAACCTGCAGCGATGTTCTATATTTGAGAGGAATCAATCATGGGAAAGAATCCAGCATCATACAAATTTGAGAAGCGAAAGAAAGAGATTGCCCGTCAGAAGAAGCAAGAAGAGAAGCGACAGCGACAGTTAGAAAAGAAACAAGAGAAACCGAATAATCCACCATTGATCTCCCCCGATGGAATCCCTATCACTCCAATTGAGGAAATTGATGTTGATCTTCACATCGATGACAGCGATGATCCACTTGTATAATTGACAGTCACTTTACCTATGAAATTTTTAAGGTCGACATGGTACGTCGACCTTTTTTATTGGAGATCCTGTCTCAATCTACAGTGTAAGCTATTCTCTTTTATTGTGAATCCTTTTCCCATTGCCTGCATCCTATCCCTTGAAGAGTCATTCACCACTTTTAATTCAAGGAGAGTAGTATGAAACAAAATATGGGTTCTCTTGACCGAGTTCTTCGCCTCAGCGTTGCTCTGGTTATTGCTGTTTTGTATTTCACCGATCAGATGAGCGGAACCGCAGCTGTCGTTCTTGGTTTATTCGCTCTCATCTTCGCAATGACGAGCTTTGTCGGATTCTGTCCACTCTATGTTCCACTGAAGTTTTCGACAAGGAAAAGTAAAAAACAGCAGCATAATCTTTCACATGAACCAAGGATAGTTGAGATTGGCATGAAGCCGTCCCGCTCTCCAAGAATGTCTGCAGGATGACCTGCTATGACAATCCGCAAAAGAACATCGATCTTGCCTTGTTCCAAAGTGCTAAGACACATACGGACAGAACTTGATTCAAGGTTGAATCTGGCAGCTTATCGACACATGAGAAAACACCTGGAAAATTGTCCAAACTGTTTGTGCTATTTGGACAGTCTCAAAAAGGTTGTGTATCTTTACAGACATCTTCGTGATTCACGCCCCGGCATGACATCGCACAAAAAGTTATGGACAGCCCTGAGATGGGAAATGCGGTCACATTAACTATACAGAATTAGAAATGAATAAAAAATCAATCACAGAGAAACAAGCCCGTGTATGACAAAAGAAATTCACCTCAGACAAATTAAGGGCAATACACTTGCCGCTAAAGCGAATTCAAACCATTGGGTCGTCATGGACACAAAAAATGAAGTCGGGGGTAGCGAAGCCGGCTCAACTCCTAAGGAACTCATGCTCATGGCGCTTGCTGGCTGCACATCGATGGATGTCATTCCGATTCTAAAAAAGAAACGCTCTCCTGTTGTCGCGTACGAATGCAATGTCAAAGGAATCGAACGAGAAGAACATCCGAAGATATTTACCGAGATACATATCGAATATGTATTCTATGGGGACGGCATCAAAGCAGATGACGTGGAACGCGCAATCGATCTTTCAATAACGAAGTATTGCTCGGTCTCTGCCCAGTTAGCTGCAAGCGCAACAATCACGCACTCATTCCGTATTGAACCGGCAGCAAAGGCAACCGAATAGCTTAACCAGAGTATTCCCTCATCACACGCTATGTGCATGGGAATGAAACCTACGGAACGATACCCGGCAGGTATGCAAAATTATGGAACGCATCCTGATTCGCAAGCAGACTGTCTATCGCTCAGTTGAGAGCAGGAATGGAAGCTCAACGATCAAGGTCTTCCAATGAAAATAATGAAGAGTTGACAATCAATCGCTTACAGAATCAAAAAGACACCGGAGAATTCCAATGTTTATTGTATCTACAACTGTTCCACCATGTTTATTAACGTATCCACACCCACAGGTTTTTGGAGAAAGACATCGATATTGGCGTTCGCAATTTCTGCCGGCGAGTGTAAAGCAGCATGCGCTGTCACCATAATCACAGGAAATTGAGGGTTCTTTTCTTTCACGCGTTTTGTAAACTCAAGCCCATTCATCTGCGGCATTTCTAAATCGACAATGGCAAGATTGATAGGAGTACTATCCATGAGCGCAAGCCCTTCAAGGCCATTCGACGCCTCCGAAACGCGGTACCCAAGATATCCGAATACTTCCCGAACTAATTCACGGAAAGATTCATTATCTTCTACAATGAGAATATGAGATCCACTTTTCATAAGTATCCGCCTTTCGATTCACTATAATAGTATGTAGCAAACCGAATGCAAGAAATTTGAGCTCCTATTTCCCGCTAAAAAAGGCAAACGTGTACACTCGCAACTTTGAATTTCTACAAAGCTTCAGTATCTTGTAATCGATTATTTCACATTTTACTATAGAAAATCCTCGGAGAAAATATAATGGCATCAATATTGGATCAACTATGTATTAATACGATTCGCACGCTTTCCATCGACGGCGTCCAAAAAGCAAAATCGGGCCACCCTGGCATGCCAATGGGCATGGCACCGACCGCTTATATGCTTTGGACAAAACACCTGAACCACAATCCGGCGAATATGCACTGGCATAACCGTGACCGCTTTGTCCTTTCAGGAGGACATGGATCAATGCTCCTCTATAGCCTTCTGTATCTCACCGGTTATGATCTTCCACTTGAAGAATTGATGAAATTCCGTCAACTCGGCAGCAAGACACCGGGTCATCCGGAATACAGACACACCGACGGTGTGGAAGTAACCACAGGCCCGCTCGGACAAGGATTTGCAAATGGCGTTGGCATGGCGATCGCACAAAAATATCTCGCCGCACATTACAACAAACCGGGGTTCAAAATTGTCGATTATACTATTTATGCAACTCTCGGTGACGGCGATTTAATGGAAGGCATCACAGCAGAAGCTGCATCGCTCGCCGGACATTTAAAATTAAGCAATCTGATTTATTTTTATGATGACAACCATATCAGCATCGATGGTCCCACTGAATTGTCCTTTACGGAGGATCGCGGGAAACGTTTTGAGGCGTACGGCTGGAATGTGTTGAAAGTAAAAGATGGAAATGATCTCAAAGCAATTGACAAGGCAATACAACGGGCAAAAGAAGAAACCGGACGTCCTTCCATTATTATGATACGGACACATATCGGTTATGGAAGCCCGAACAAACATGACACAGCCGAAGCACACGGCTCGGCTCTCGGTGAAGAAGAAGTGAAGCTGACCAAGAAAGCATACGGCTGGGATCCTGAAAAACAGTTTTATGTCCCGGAGAAAGCGTTAAAACAATTCCGAAAATCGGTTGAAACCGGAAAGAAAAAAGAAGAAAAGTGGAATACGAAGTTTGCAGAATACAAAAAGAAATATCCGGAATTGGCTGCAGAGCTTGAAAACATCCGCAGCGGAAATTTTGGCGAAGAATGGAAGAAAGCATTGCCGACATTCACCGAATCCATGGCGACACGCGATGCATCCGGAAAAATATTGACTGCCATCATTCCGCATCTTCCATCGATGATCGGCGGTTCTGCCGATCTTACTCCCTCAAATAATACACATGTAAAAAGTATGAGTGACTTCCAGGCAAAGAGTTATGGGAATCGGTATATGCGGTATGGCGTACGTGAGCATGCGATGGGTGCTATTTTGAATGGTATGGCGGTCACGGATGGTATTATTCCTTACGGCGGAACATTCTTCGTCTTTTCGGATTACATGCGGCCTGCCATTCGGTTGGCATGTATTATGGGTATCCGCCCGATTTACGTCTTCACACATGACAGCATCGGCGTTGGCGAAGATGGTCCGACCCATGAGCCGGTTGAACAACTTGCCGCACTTCGTTGCATTCCCAATATGACTTCCATTCGTCCGGCTGACGCAAATGAAACCGTTGCCGCTTGGAAGTTTGCTATTGAATACAAAAACGGTCCTGTTGCGTTATTATTGACGCGACAGAAGCTGCCAACCATCGATAGAGCGAAATATTCCTCTGCTGAGAATCTCGTGAAAGGTGCATACATACTTATCGAGAATTCTTCAACACCCGATCTCATTCTTATCGGCACTGGTTCCGAGGTTCAGCTTGCACTTAGTGCATACGACCAGATGAAGAAAGAAGGTGTAAAAGTGCGCGTGGTCAGCATGCCGTCATGGGAATTATTCGAGCGGCAATCGCAAGAGTATCGCAACTTCATTCTGCCGCCAAACGTGAAGAAACGCATTGCTGTTGAAGCTCTCGTTCCGATGGGTTGGGAAAAATATGTCGGTGATAACGGAAAGATCATCGGAATGACTTCTTTCGGCACTTCAGCTCCTGTGGATGCGATCTTCAAACATTTCGGATTCACAGTAGAGAATGTTTTAGCAAAAGCAAAGGAAATACTTTCCTAATTATTTGTCAACGAAACTCTTACGATGAACCGATTTCTCTATTATCTTATTCCACTTTTTTTTATTGGAACAGTTTTCGCCGAGAGTCGTGATCCGAAAGAGACTTCTGTTGATCCAGCACATTCTGGCAAGATAATCATTGATTCCATTCCAACTTTCTCGCAGAATGGACAAGAAGGAAGTTCGAAGAGCAGTCTCTATGTACAGTTCAACACAAGCGGGCTCTTTTCTTCTCTTACTGATTGGAAAAATCAACTCCATATGCCCGATGGAACTCATCCATCTTCAAATTGCTTTGTACTGGGTGCAGAGAGTGGATGGGTCATCAACAAATATTTTCAAATCGGCATCGGATACGAGTTTTTTTTCACGACAAAAGTATCAACGATAGAAAACTCAGGTGATCAAGTAAACTGTACATTCTTATACGGATCTCTCAGGGCAGGTACGATACTCGAATCGATTCCGGAACTTTACCTTTTTGGTAGTATGGACATCGGGTCGATCACAGCTACAGAAGTAATAGAGAATTATTATTACTCTGGCAGGAATTTTAATAGAATCGGGACAACGAGCGCTTATCGATTGATGATCGGTGCACAATACTACCTATTAGACAATTGGTCAATAATGGCTGGAACAGGATATCTCTTCGGCAAAGTGAACAACGTAACTGGCGCCGGTCAAACCTGGTCCAATTTCTCGCTGGACTTGTCTGGTTTCGCGCTTCGTTTTGCAATCAATTACCATTTCCCGTTGTAGAAGAACAGCATGACCATGTCGCCGCATTCCGACACACCACCATTTTCTCGATGCCTGCTGACAATCCACTCCGTCGAAGTTTCCTCACCGCAATGACTCTATGAATCCTTCCCTCGATGTTCCCATGCACAATCCGGAATTTCGCCGGCGGCGTGTAATTAATTGGTTGTCTCTTGGCATGCTGTATGCTTTTTTTTACGCTACACGGTACAACTATACGGCAGTAGCGCCCGTTCTTGCCGATACGCTAGGCTGGAAGAATACAGAGATCGGCGTCTTTGAAACGATAATGCCGCTCGTGTACGGACTTTCCGTCGTCTTGAACGGTCCGCTGGCTGACCGTGTCGGAGGCAAGAAGGCATTTCTCTGTGGCGCGGTGGGCGTTGCTCTCATGAATCTTCTCTTCGGACTTGCCAGCCTTGTCGTTGTCTCCCCGGCGGTTTGGCAGGGAACGGGAATGACACGCTGCGTAATCACACCCGCTATTATGAAATTCGGCATTTCGGGCGGAACGTTGCTGACGCTGATGGCAATCGTCTGGGGCATCAATGGATATTTTCAATCCTTCGGTGCACTTTCCATTATCAAAGTGAACGCGCAATGGTTTCACGTTCGCGAACGCGGAACGTTTTCGGGAATCTTTGGCGTCTTGATCCGCTTCGGTTTGCTGCTGGCATTTCAGGGAGTGCCGCTCATTCTCCTCGGCCTGCCGTGGCAATACGCCTTTTGGATTCCGGGCGCGTGCGTCGCGGTGTTCTTTCTCGTGAACCTCCGATGGATGGAGAATTCTCCGAAAGACGCCGGTTTGGGAGAATTTGACACCGGTGATGACGTCGACACCGGTGAGACGACATCGTCGGTTCGGGAAGTGCTGAAGAAAGTCTTCGCCTCGCGCACGATGTGGCTGATCGCTCTTGGCTCGATGATGATCGGGTTTGTGCGCCGTAGTGTGGTCGATGCGTGGTGGCCGAAGTATTTCGTGGATTATCACGGCGCGAATAAGGCACTCTTTGCGACGTATCTTCCGTACATCATCTCGACGTGGGGAATTGCGCTTGCAGGAATCGCAGGTGGATTTGCATTCGGTATCACCTCGGATAAAAAATTCGGCGGAAGACGTGCGCCCGTCGTCACGTTCGGCTTTCTCGGTATGGCAGTGATCCTCGCGATGTTCGGTGTTTCCGATATGCTGCATTTCGGTCCGGTTGCTGCGGCGTGGTGCCTCGTGCTTCTTTCGTTCTGCGTGAACGGTGCACATGGAACCATCAGCGGTGCGGCTTCGATGGATTTCGGCGGGAAGAAGGCAGCGGCAACGGCAGCAGGATTGTTCGATGGTATGCAATATCTTGCCGGCGCCTTTGTCGGTGTCGGCGTTGGTTACATCACCACGAATTGGGGCTGGGATTTATGGCACTGGGCGCCGATCCCATTTGCTCTTTTCGGTGCCTGGGTAATGTCACGTCTGTGGAATGTCATGCCGAAAGGTAGAGGCGGGCATTAGTAGAATCCAGTCACCGACCGGATTTATTCTCGCAAGTTTATCCGATCTGATGATCGGAGGCTACTTTAACGACCAAATTTTTTGTGTCACCCGTTCCAGTTCTTCTCCAATCAATTTCGGATCGTGTGTTTTTTCCGGCATGTTCTCAAAAACCGCATACGGAATTTTATGCCCTTTCACATCGATAAAGTTCGGGTCTTTGGCTTCCAGCTTCTCCCAATCATTCGTCTTGTAATAATACTCCATCTTTTCATCCGGCAGCGAATGATAGAGAATGGAATCTTCCTGTCCGAGTTTTGCACGTCTGCGATTCTTGCGCAATGATTCTTCATACGGAACTTTGACATAAACAAGCGACGCTTTGTTGAGCATTTCATCAGAGAATAATGTCAACGCATGATGAATTGCATCATCGCCTCCGCGTGCAAACTCAACAAGCGCCGTCATTTTTTCATGATACATGGGATCTTTCAGGATTTTTTTCTTATAGTCCAATGCCAGACGGTCTATGTACAAATCCCAAATGTACTGTTCTTTGAACCAGTACTTTTCGTCACTCCACACCCGCGGCTTGCCGAACCGCGTCATGAGATCATCCAATTCAAATGTCTCCCATACGTACACAAAATCGTCGAGTTCCTCAAAGTTGGCAATATGGTACTTTTCAAGACGAATAGTCGGGTCGCATTTCTTCAGAAAGTCAATCACTTCTGATTTACCTGCCGCAGGCCGGCCGGTAAGAATAAGAATCGGGAAATGGCCGCACATGCATAGTCCCTTTCACAATCGTTATTTCACTTCGTGAATTCTATCTTCAATTTCTGACGATATTTCTTTCATCGCCCGCACCTTGTTCTCAATGGCAGAAAATACTGTTTGGTCCAATACCGTCATCTTACCGAGTTTAATGCCGAAGTATTTTTCTGCCTCACCCATCATATAGTCACTGGCGACACCAGTGTAGGTTTTCGAATCTTTCAATGGTTGACCATTCACAAGAATTTTCAGAAATTCAATCCCACCGTTTTCTTTTTTCTGCCACTCACAGCGAATCCCTGATGTTTGTACATTGCCATGGTCTTTGATAATTGTCTCAATCATAGAGCGAAGCTGACTTCCGGTCACTCGAAATGTTGTAAGCAAATTACGGAAAGGAAGAATCTCAAAAATATCTTTCTTGGTGATCGGCCCGGCAGACAAGTCTTTCCGAATTCCTGCCGAATTCATAAATCCCACATCCGCATCCGCCGCTTCGCGTTGCGCATCAGCAAGAAAGTCACCGATACCGCTTTCACCATCATCGCCCCGTATCCAATCCGTCTTCAACGTGCCGATGATCGTCGAGTACTCCTGATCGATATTGGTCTTGATGGAATCGATAAATATGGAAAGCTTTGTTATCGGTCTATCGGAATCATACCACAACTGAAGCAATTTGCCTTCGTACGCAATGACGTGGTGTTTCTCAATGGTGACATCAAGAACACCAAGGTTTTCACAATTTGATCCCGTCTGTACAATAAGCACATTGTTGACCTTTTTCGGTTGTTCGAGCCGTGTGTGCGAATGTCCTCCGACGATAATATCGAGACCATGCACATTCATTGCCAAGACAGAGTCTTCATCCACGCCTTCATGAGTGAGGGCTATCAATACATCTGTTTGTGGATCAAGTAATTCAGCGAGTCGTTGTACTGTCTCAATCGGCGGCAGAATTCTAATACCGATACTGCTATTTTGGTTCACAAGATTATAGAAGTCACTCGACATCAATCCTATGATGCCTATTTTCATTCCATTCTTCTCGATAATGACATATTCCTTATTATTCACCGGGAACCGGTTCGCTGTGTCGACAATATTAGCAGAAACCGTTGGAAATTTTGCGATGTTGGTCAGTTTGTAAAGATTTGCCGACGAGATGTCAAAGTCATGATTTCCCGGTGTCCATGCCTCATACCCGATGCGGTTCATCATTTCAAAGAGCGCACCACCTTCAGCGCCGCTATAAGTATATTCAGTAATCGGATTCCCGGTCATGACATCGCCGGCGTCGAGCAGGAGCGTTGCAGTTTTCACGTGACGGATGCTATCGACGACGAACGAGAGTTCGTTGAAACCGCCAACAAGCGGTTTTGGGTTTTGTTTCACCCAAAATGCTTCATGCGGAAGAAAGCTGGCGTGTATATCGTTGGTGTGGAGGATGGTGATGGTTCTAGGCTGAGCGGGGAGCATGATGGATGTAAGAATGCCCCAGATGACCATCGTAAGAAATCTCACAGGGATTCGGGCTATCTGAATCATATCGCACCTCTCAAAGAAGTATTAAAATTATATGAGATAAGATAAAGAGAAATAACGTCTTTCGGAAGAGGGCTATCTATCCTTCAAGCTTGTTACACCTTCATTCACCAGGATGAACAACAACCGGACGTATTCTCCCTAGCCTACGGATGCTCTAAGACGAAATACTTGATAGTATCTTGGGTTGATGAGTTCGAAAAGAAATGTGAGGAAGGATTTTTTAAATCGCGATAAATATGCTATCAGTCAGCTCGTATCAGAGACCTTGCGAAGGTTTTCTCGGCATTATCGCCGGCAACCTTCGCAAGGAGTTCTCAATATTACTTTCCGTTATCGTTACCAAGTTTTCCGGCAAAGTATGCGTCGTAGGCACTCATATCAAAATGACCATGACCGCTTAAGTTGAAAAGAATAATCTTCTTTGTTCCTTCGATCTTTGCCTTCTTCGCTTCTTCAATAGCAGACTTGATTGCATGGGATGATTCCGGCGCCGGAATAATTCCTTCCGTCTGAGCAAACAGTACGCCGGCTTCAAACACTTCTGTTTGACGATACGCTTGAGCTTCGATCAACTTATCATTATACAATTTGCTGATAATGGGCGACATACCATGGTAGCGTAATCCTCCAGCATGAATAGAGGGAGGCATAAATTCATTACCAAGTGTGTACATCTTTAAGAGCGGAGTCATACCTGCAACATCGCCAAAATCGTATTTGTATTCACCCTTTGTTAACGATGGACATGTCGACGGCTCAACTGCAATTGCACGCAGTTTCTTTCCTTCGATCTTATCCTTAATAAACGGAAGTGCAATACCGCCAAAGTTCGATCCGCCACCGACGCATCCGATAATTATATCCGGATAGACACCTGCCTTTTCCATCTGTTTCTTTGCTTCCAACCCAATAATTGTTTGATGCAATAGGACATGGTTTAATACACTGCCGAGTGAGTAATTGGTATCTTCACGTCCGGCGGCATCTTCCACTGCTTCACTAATTGCAAGACCAAGACTGCCAGTTGAGTTTGGATTCTTTGCCAGAGCATCCCGTCCCGCCTTTGTATCATTGCTCGGACTTGCAACCACCTCAGCACCCCACGTGTGAATCATCGAGCGGCGATACGGTTTCTGCTCATAGCTCACTTTCACCATGTACACTTTGCACTGCAAACCAAACATCTTACATGCCAGCGACAATGCACTTCCCCATTGTCCTGCTCCAGTCTCTGTAGCAATGCGTTTGATGCCCGCCTGTTTGTTGTAGTACGCCTGCGCGAGTGCCGTATTGAGCTTATGACTCCCTGCAGGGCTCACGCCTTCATATTTATAATAAATCTGTGCGGGCGTGCCAAGTGCACGTTCGAGATCAAGAGCTCGGATAAGCGGAGTCGGCCGAAAAGTTGCGTATGCATTTCGAACTGCATCCGGAATTTCAATGAAGCGCTCTGGGCTCACTTCCTGCTTAATTAATTCCATCGGGAAGAGGGGTGCTAAATCCTGCGGACCAATCGGCTGCTTGGTCCCGGGATGAAGCGGCGGATCCAGCGGTGTAGGCAGATCGGCTGCTATGTTATAGTAGTGCGTTGGGATTTCCTGCTCTTCAAGCATGAATTTGCGTGGCATAATGACCTCCAATGGTTATTTGTTAATAGTATTTTGGTGAATCACACTTTTAAACGGAGGATTCCACGATTATCCGATTCAGCATGAAACGAAAAAAGGCAGGAACGCTCCAGTCCGCGTCTCCACCTTTGTTTGGGTAATCAGTGTAAATGAGCTACCTCAGCGGAAGCGCGGACTTCATCCATCGCCACCACCAAGCCTGTTGTTGATTACAATATTGCAGCTCGTTACTCATTCTGATAGTAGAGTACATTTTTATTTGAATAAAGTCAACAAAGTAAAGCAGGTTACTATCCTTTTTTTATTGAAGGGTCCTCACACAACTCTAGTAGCACCCCACCGGTGGATTTTGGATGAAGAAATACAATATTCAACCCCTCTGCTCCTTGGCGAGGTTGTTTATCGATGAGTTGGAACCCCTTTGCCTTAACTTCCCTGAGAGCATGTGCAAGATTCTCCACTGCAAATGCAATATGATGCACTCCTTCTCCCTTTTTTTCAATGAATTTTCCAATTGGGCCCTCTGGATCGGTCGATTCCAATAGTTCAATTTTTGTTTGACCGATTCGGAAAAACGCTGTTCGAATCTTTTGATCGGAAATTTCCTCAATGGTATAGCAGGGTAAACCAAAAAGATCTTCGTACATCTTTATGGCTTCCTTTAAGTTCTTAACAGCTATACCAATATGTTCAATGTGCGAAATGGTCATGGAGAAAGTTCTCTTATCTATTGTTCTATGGAATAATGAGTGAGCATTTAAAAGACTATGAACTTGTACTCAACCTTTTTTCAAATAGTAGTATGCTCCCGGTATTCTCCAAAGACAGAACGAAGGGTGTTGCAAATTTCTCCGACACTTGCATACGCTCGTACTGCATGTAATACGAAAGGCATCAAGTTGTCCGTTCCCTCTGCCGCTTTTTTTAGTTCTGCCAATCTGGTATGTACCTCGGTCTGATTTCGTTCGGTGCGTATTTTACGAAGAGATTGTATTTGTGCGTCCTGTACTGAACGATCTATCTTCGATAATCCTTCCAACTGCTTCTCTTCAATGCGGTATTTGTTCACACCGACGATGATACGATTTCCCTCTTCTATCATTTTTGTTGATCGATAGGATGCCTTTTGAATTTCACTCTGGGGATATCCGGCTTCGATGGCTGGGATCATTCCACCGACTGCATCGATCTTTCGGATATATTCCATCGCCTCAGCTTCGATATGATCGGTCATTGCTTCCACATAATAGGAACCAGCAAGCGGATCGACTGTATCGGTAATTCCACTTTCATGAGCAACAATTTGTTGAGTACGGAGGGCAATGCGAACAGAGTCCTCCGTTGGAAGCGCAAGCGCCTCGTCGCGTGAATTTGTATGCAGACTTTGTGTTCCGCCAAGCACCGCCGCTAATGTTTGAATGGTTACGCGCACAATATTGTTATCGACTTGTTGGGCTGTGAGAGTAGAACCCGCTGTTTGTGTGTGAAAACGCATCATCATCGATTTTGTCTTCTTTGCACCAAACCGTTCCTTCATAATATTCGCCCAGAGACGGCGGGCAGCACGAAACTTCGCAACCTCTTCAAACAAATCATTGTGTGCATTGAAAAAGAAAGAAAGCTGGCCGGCAAAATCATCCACATCAAGGCCGGCATTGATTGCCGCCTGCACATATGCAATGCCATCAGCTAGAGTGAATCCAACTTCCTGAACTGCCGTCGAACCGGCTTCCCGGATATGATATCCGGAAATTGAAATCGTATTCCATTTTGGTAATTCGCTCTTGCAGTACTGAAAAATATTGGTAATCAATCGCATGGAGGGTTTCGGTGGAAAGATATACGTACCACGCGCTATGTATTCCTTGAGAATATCATTTTGCACTGTCCCGCCGATTGTCTCCTTCGCGACACCCTGTTTCTCGGCAACTGCAATATACATTGCCAGCAAGATAGCAGCCGGCGAATTGATGGTCATAGACGTAGAAACTTTATCCAACGGAATCCGATCAAATAGAATTCCCATATCTGCCAACGTATCGATCGCTACACCAACTTTACCAACCTCACCATCTGCAAGCTGATCATCACTGTCGTAGCCAATCTGGGTTGGCAGATCAAACGCAACAGATAAACCGGTTTGTCCTTGTTCGAGCAAATAGCGGTACCGTTCATTCGATTCTTTCGCAGTTCCGAATCCTGCATATTGCCGCATCGTCCAGAAGCGGCTGCGGTACATTGTCGATTGGATACCCCGCGTGAATGGATACTGTCCCGGAAAACCAAGGCGCTTTCCATAATCTTCGTCTGTTATATCCAGAGACGTGTACAACGGTTTGATCGGAGAAAATGAGACGGTGGTAAATTCTTTTTCCCGTTCCGGAAATTTTTCGATTGACTTTCTATACGTGCCTTCAATCCATTGTTCGCTTTCGCTTTGTAAAATATCCCGTGACTTCTCAACAGACATTCTTTATCCTCTTTCTTTATTCAACTATTATAATGTACCATGTTAATTTAAATCTTATCTTAGTATATATAAATATGCTCAGAAATTCCCCGAGAATGCTCATCCTGCCAAGTGTTATAGATAAAAGAGAGAGCTTGAACACGGACGAAACATGAAAAATGGTTAATGAACCATCCAAGACTTGACATTTCACTATTTGATTCGTATTGTTGAATAAAGATTCATTAAAGGAATCGCTTCAATGAGAAAACGTGAAGGCAACAAAGAGAAAGCGATTCTCGAGGCAGCAGTAAAAATCTTCGCTCAGCGCGGATATCACAGGGCGAAAATATCTTTTCTTGCTGAGCAAGCAGGAATAGCAACAGGCAGCGTCTACCTGTACTTTAAGAATAAAGAGACTATTTTGCTTACAATTTTTGATCGGCTGTGGATAGGACTCACAGATAACCTTCGGAATATTGTCAAACAGACCGACATCGATCCATCTACGAAGCTCGATTTAGTGATAGATCAATTCTTTGACAATTTTATTACAAATCCCTCCCTCGCATCTGTGTTTGTCAACGAACAGCATCATCTCATCAAAGACAAGCGTGGCAACGTCGCAAAGCATTACAATGACTTTCTTGATCTCGCAGAAGATATTATTCACGAAGGTGTTCAGAAGAAGGTGTTCAACCCGGATCTCGACATTAAACTCTTTCGTCACTTTATTACAGGTGGATTGCGAAGCGTGCTTCTTCTTTGGTCGCAACAATCACATTCTCTACCATTACAACACGTTCGACAAAACGTAAAGTTCTTCATCAAACACGGACTCCTCTGATTTTCAATTCTACTTCTTATCGATTTTATACTCATTGTTTTGAAAAATATTATTTAGAAAATAACCGTTGATTTTTACGGAATTTCCGTGCATTTTAGTAAAGTTTGAGCATAAGCGGAGGTTTTACTATTACCCGTTTAACACACTAGCTCTATTGACAACCATTTTATTCACTTTATAGGATGTACAATGAACACCGTACGTAATCTATTCATCAATTCCTCGAAGACGACTCGCCGCAATTATCTCATTGCGATGATGATCTTCTTCGTCGCCGCATATGTCTTCATGCCATATACCGGCCACACTCAAAGCACCGACCAAACGGTGGCTCAAGAATCATTTCACCCATTCGCTCTTTTCAGCAGTGATAGTAACTTCAAGCCCATTGAAATCTATGGACTTCTTATGGTGCTTTGCATCGCCATTGCCGGTTTGCTCTATGCTCTCTTGCTTGTAAAGCAGGTGCGTAAAGCCGATCAAGGTACAAAGAAAATGCAGGAAATTGCTGCCGCCGTTCGTGAAGGCTCAAACGCCTATCTCGCAGCGCAGTTTAAAAAGATCGGACCATTGATCATTATTATCACCCTGTTCCTTTATTTCACTTACACGGGAACAATCGACGCCTTCCGTTGGGGACGTTCAGGTGCGTTCCTCGTAGGTTCAATCTTTAGCTTCCTTGTCGGATTTGTCGGTATGCGTCTTGCCACACAGGGAAACCTTCGTGTTGCAACAGCTGCAAAACGCAGTTATGGCGAAGCTCTTCAGCTCGGCTACCGTACAGGGACCATCACCGGTATGCTCACAGATGGCTTGGGTCTGCTTGGTGGAACGTTGATCTTCATGCTGTTCGGTGAACATGCGTACGAAGCCTTGTTGGGATTTGGATTCGGCGGGACACTGATCGCATTGTTCATGCGCGTTGGCGGCGGTATCTACACGAAAGCCGCAGACGTCGGTGCCGACCTTGTCGGTAAGATCGAAAAAGATATTCCAGAAGACGATCCGCGCAACGCCGCAACAATTGCCGATAACGTCGGTGATAACGTTGGCGACTGTGCCGGTATGGCAGCAGATATTTTCGAAAGTTATGAAGTCACCATCGTTGCCGCTATGATTCTTGGTATGGCAAGCTTTGGACATAAGGGCGTTATCTTCCCGCTGCTCGTTCGCGGTATCGGCGTTCTTGGTTCCATCATCAGCACATACACGGTGAAAGCTGGCGCCGATGACACTTCAGATACAGCTCTGAAAAGTGTCCATCGCGGATTCTGGATCGGTTCTATTATTAGCATTGTTGGATTTGTTGCACTCGGATTTGGTTATCTCTATTTTGATGCAGCATACCTCGTAAGCAACCCAACAGCCGTTGCAGGATTCTTTAAACCAGATGGCACTGCAATTTCTCTCCCCTACATCGCACATTTTGGCATCCCGAATCTTGATCTGCGTCCTGCTATTACCTGCATGATCGGTATTTTCCTTGCTGTTGCGTTGAACAAGGTAACCAGTTACTACACACACACAAGTCATGCGCCGGTGAAAGGTCTTGCAAAAGCTTGCACAACTGGACATGCAACAAACATTATTCAAGGAATTGCACTCGGTTATGAAAGCACAGTTGCGGCAATCGTCGTTATTGCCGTTGCAATTTTTCTCTCCGTGCTTGTGTATGCCGGCACTCCTCCTCTCTTCATCGCCTATGGTGTCGCTATGACCGGTATCGGTATGTTAACATTAACAGGCAACACCATTTCTATGGACGTGTTTGGACCAGTGGCAGATAATGCAAATGGGATCGGTGAAATGGGTTATGAAAAAGATGAGATGGAAAAAGAAAAACCGGGAAGCTACAAACGCGCCCGGCAGATTCTTGCCGACCTCGATGCCGTCGGTAATACCACGAAAGCTGAAACAAAAGGTATTGCCATCGGTTCTGCCGTTATCGCGGCGGTCTCGTTGTTTGCAAGCTTCATCGCTGTCATTGCGGTCGGCAGTGAAGATAAAATTAACCTGATGAAGATTTCAGAGTATTTCGAACAGGCAGGTAAGATTACCGTTGCAGATCCGACCGTGTTTATCGGATTCATGCTTGGTGGGGCAGTGCCGTTCCTCTTCAGCGGAATGCTTATTCGCGCCGTCGGTCGTGCCGCATTCTGGATTGTCAAAGAATGCCGCATCCAATTCCACGATCCTGAAATCTGGAAAGGCACCAAGAAACCAGATTACGGCCGTGTGGTCGATATTTGTACAAACACTGCCCAGAAAGAACTCATTGGACCGGGCATCCTCGCCATTATGACTCCGATTCTTGTTGGATTTATCCTTGGACCGTATGCGCTCGGCGGATTCCTTGCCGGTACGATCCTTGTCGGCCAACTGCTTGCCGTGTTTATGGCAAACGCCGGCGGTGCATGGGATAATGCTAAGAAAATGATTGAAGACGGATTGTATGGCGGTAAAGGTTCAGAGGCACACAAAGCCGCTGTTACCGGAGATACCGTTGGCGATCCATTAAAAGATACTGCGGGACCTGCGCTTAACCCGTTAATCAAGGTTATGAACATGGTCAGCTTGCTCACGCTCGGATTAGTGCTGAAATTCAACATTACAAAGCCAAATATTGCCGGGACTGATCTGCTCACCGGTATCGTTGTTGCGGTTGTTGCGGCAGCAGCGATTGGCTGGGCAATCTATCAGAGTAAGAAAGAATCAGGTGATCTCGTTGCAGAAGAGACCAAGTAGCATTTGATTCTTGAAGTCTTTTCAAAAGCCCAATTGAGCAATCAGTTGGGCTTTTGTTTTTTTCATTTCACACTTTGTACAAGTTCGCTTCTGGTAAATACAATGCGTCACGGACCCCATTTCATGACACAATAATGTTGAATATAAATCAGATTCAGTGTCGCGGTACGGACCGTGGCGCACGTGTTTAAAATATATTTTCTCCATCGGGAACTTGACAAACAGTTGCCGGTGTTGTATATTACGAAGGTGATAGTCACAATGATTATCGCACGGATTAAATAACAAACGATATAATCCGAAAATATGCCTCTTATTCAGAAAGGCTGAGGGAACAGGCCCGTTGAAGCCTTAGCAACCGGTCCCGATACATCGGGATGCTGGTGCTAAATCCTGCCCGCGACACTTAGGTCGTCGAGGGAACGATAAGAGAAGATGCTCACAAGCCTCTTCCGGAAATCTTCCCGACGAGGCTTTTTCGTTTTATAGGCGTTCACATAAACAACCTATAATAAAGGAGCATCACATGTCACAATCACCAAAGTATCATTTTGAAACCCTTCAACTGCATGCAGGCCAGCAGGTTGATCCCACAACAAAATCACGCGCAGTACCCATTTACCAAACAACATCGTATGTTTTTGATGATGCCGACCATGCAGCACGATTGTTCGGGTTACAGGAATTCGGCAATATTTATAGCCGGATTATGAATCCGACTGTCGCCGTGTTTGAAGAACGCATCGCGGCACTCGAAGGAGGCGTCGGCGCACTGGCAACTTCATCCGGCCATGCAGCACAGTTCCTTGCACTCACAACTATTCTTCAGGCAGGTGAGAACATTGTTTCCTCCAGCCGTTTATATGGAGGTACCTATAACCAATTCAAGGTCACCTTCAAACGACTTGGTATTGATACACATTTTGTGGACAGCAATAACCCCGAGGAATTCAAGAAGCAGATCAATGAAAAAACAAAAGCTTTGTTTGTGGAAACCATTGGAAATCCCGGACTTGATGTTCCAGATTTTGAGACGTTGGCAAAGATTGCGCGCAACCATGGAATTCCATTAATTGTCGATAACACGTTCGGCATGGGCGGATATGTGTGCAGACCAATCGATTATGGTGCAGATATTGTGGTGCATTCAGCGACAAAATGGATTGGCGGACACGGAACATCGATTGGTGGTGTGATCGTGGACTCCGGGAAATTCCCGTGGAACAACAGCCACTTTCCGATTTTTACAGATCCAAGCCCGGGATATCACGGACTCAAATTCTGGGATGTGTTTGGGTCGCAGAGTCAGTTCGGCAATATCGCATTCATCATTCGTGCACGCGTGGAACAACTTCGCGATATCGGCGCGGCTCTTTCGCCGTTCAACGCCTTTCTCTTCCTGCAGGGACTGGAAACTCTCTCTCTCCGCGCAGAGCGTACGTGCCAGAATTCACTTGCGTTTGCACAATGGTTATCTAAATCGCCCAATGTGAGTTGGGTTTTATATCCGGGTTTGGAAAACCATCCTGCACACGCGAATGCAAAAAAATATCTGCGTGCAAATAATTACGGCGGCATTGTCACATTCGGCATTCAAGGAGGTCGTGAAGCTGGGAAAAAGCTCATTAATAATCTCAAACTTACAAGCTTGCTTGCCAATGTGGGTGATGCTAAAACCTTGATTATTCATCCGGCGTCAACAACGCATTCGCAGCTTTCGGAAGAGGAACAGCGCACTGCCGGTGTTGCACCGGAGTTGCTGCGTGTTTCTGTCGGTATTGAGCACATCGACGATATTATTTCCGATTTTGCACAGGCATTTCAAACAATCTCATAACTATACTCATCTAATAACGATGAAGTAGCGCATATTCCACTAGGGGGGAAGAGCAAATATCTCTTCCCCCCATTGTGGCGGCAACGAAAAAAGATTACAAATAAATTAGGAGTTTATATGAGCGTTGTACTCCCAAACATATATCGGCATCGTGAAAAATTAGAACAGCGGGGTGTGCTGTGCATTTCGGAAGACGAAGCCAGCCGTGCAGATATTCGTCCCTTGCGAGTCGGCATTCTCAATATTATGCCGAAGGGAGAAACGTACGAACCGTATGTTCTTTATCCACTCAGTCGCTCCATTATTCAGATCGAACCTGTATGGATTCGATTGCATTCGCACAATTACAAGAGCAGCGATCAGAACCATCTTGAATTATTTTACGATTACTTTGAGAATGCGATTGTGTATGCACCATTAGACGGATTGCTTTTGACCGGCGCCCCAGTAGAAGAATTTGCGTACGAGGATGTGCATTACTGGGACGAGATTACTAAAATTCTGCTGTTTGCGCGGCAAAACATTACTTCAACTCTTGGCATTTGCTGGGGTGGTATGGCGTTGGCAAAAATGCTTGGCATTGAAAAAGAAATGTACCAAGAGAAACTATTTGGAGCATTTGAAACTCGTAATCTCGACCGCTCACATTTTGTTAGCGGAGAATTAGATGATATATTTTGGTGCGTACAAAGCCGGCATTCCGGAATATCGGACAAAGTGTTGGAAGAGGAAAGTGCGCGCGGGTCTGTTAATCTTCTTGCCCATTCTGAAAACGGCGGCTACACCATCTTCGAGAGCGTAGACCATCGGTATCTAATGCATCTGGGACACCCAGAGTACGAAGCACAGCGTCTTGTGGAAGAATATCACCGAGATGTTTCGCTTGGCAGAAAAGATGTATCGCCACCTGCAAATATTGATTTAGAAAAGCCGATAAATCGCTGGCGCAGTCACGGATTAGAATTCTTTGCACAGTGGGTCCGGTATATCTTTGAACCGATAAAGTGGGGAAGAAAATGAGTGCAGAGTTGTGTTGAAGGTCGCCTTCAGCCAAACTTTATCGTTATAGAAAACAATCTCTTATTGCGCGATTCGTACTGCAACGCTTTTTTCTTCCAACATATTTTTGCCATACTCAAGTCCTTTGAGGAAAGCACGCAAATTAAGATCCTCTGTCCCTTTCGGCACAGAGACCTTCACTGCCTCAATCATTGCTTGTTCATGAACCACGTTGGAGATGGCGGTAGTAAACCCCATCATAACAATGTTGAGCACCATCTTCTTCCCGAGTTCTTCTGCAAAGCGGGTAGCAGGAATGGAAAAATGTTGAACGTCTTTGCGAAGATTGCTCGGTGTAACAAGTTCTTCCTCGGTTATGAGCGTGCCGCCAGCAATCAGTTCTGAAGCAAATTTCGTATATGCTTCTTGAGACATCAGCACCATTAAGTTGGGGGCGGTAATGTATGGATACGTAATTGTTTCATCGGAGATGATGAGTTCTGCACTCGCGGAGCTGCCGCGTGCTTCTGGTCCAAAAGCTTGAATCATTGTCGCAAATTTATTGTCATAGATGGAAGCCGCGCGCCCGATGACGTAACCGCCGAGGATTACACCCTGTCCGCCAAATCCGCCGATCTTAATTTCTGTTCTTGCCATAGACGTTCTTCATTTCTGCGGAGGGTATATATTGATCCCCGAGTTTTTTCCTGAGATGATCGTACATTAATTGTTGATATGAAGGTCGTTCGATATCGACAAATTTTCCAATTGTGATTTTACTCTGGAAGTCGAGCGCAACCGATTTCGTGTCGGCGCCGTTCTTAATTTCGCTCTGCTCGCGAAAATAAACCATCTGATCAAGACCATCGCCGAGTTTATTACGGCGGCTGTATAATGTGGGACACGCCGCAAGAATCTCGACAAATGAAAATCCTTTCTTCGCCAATGCTTCTTTGATGGACTTCGTTGCATGACGCACGTGAAATGCTGTCCATCGGGCCACATACACCGCGCCGCATGATTCTGCAAGATACGGTAAATTAAATGTTTGTTCGAAATTTCCATACGGCGTTGTCGACGCAGTAGCAGAAAGAGGGGTCGTCGGTGCAACTTGCCCGCCAGTCATTCCATAGATCATATTATTGATGAGGATAATAGTCAGATCCACATTGCGACGCGCTGCATGAATGAAATGGTTTCCGCCAATAGCTGTCAAATCACCGTCACCACTATAGACAACGACCTTCAATTCCGGATTTGCCAACTTCAATCCGGTCGCAAATGGAATAGCGCGACCATGTGTTGTGTGAAACGAATCCAATTTGATGTACCCGGCAACACGTCCCGTGCAGCCGATACCGGAGACAACCGCAACTTTGTCCAGATCCAATCCGTTGGTTTGCAAAGCACGTACGAAGCAGTTGACGGTGGTACCGATCCCGCAGCCCGGACACCAGATATGCGGAATGCGATCCATCCGTAATAAATTTTCAATTGGATTTGGAGGAACGACATTGTCAATGGTATATAATGCATCTTCTCCCATCGGCATTATCCTTTCACCGAATGTTTAATTGTTGCATAAATTTCTTTCGGATTGTGCACCGTACCGCCGGCGTGCGGGACAAGTTCGACTCTTGCTTTACCGCTAGTAATTCGCTCGACTTCATAAACCATTTGTCCGAGATTAAGTTCAGGTACTACAAATGCTTTCACTTTGGATGTTAATTCGCGAATCCGTTTTTCCGGGAACGGCCATGCGGTTACAAGACGTAAGTGACCGATACGCACACCTTCCTTTCGCGCTTGCTCAATAGCGGGAATTGCAGTGCGCGATGTAATGCCGTACGTCACCACAACAATGTCAGCACCTTCAACACCATCTTCCCGATAATCAACAATCTTATCGGCATTGACACGAAGCTTGTTCACCAACCGGGTCACAAGCTTTGCCTGTGCACCGACCGTCATGTTCGGATAACCCTTTTCGTCATGCGTCAGGCCGGTCACATGTATCTGATATCCTTCGCCCGCTTTCACCATAGGCGGAACAAGATCTTTATCTGGCTGAAATAACAGTAACTCATTCTTTGGACCATGATAGTAGCGCCGTTTAAAAACTTGAATTTCATGCGCAGGTGGAATGACAACGCGTTCGATCATATGACCAACGCACTCGTCCATCATCAGCAGAACTGGGACGCGGAATTGTTCAGCAAGATTAAATGCTCTGATCGTGAGATCGAAACATTCCTGTGGTGAGTTTGGACAGAGCGCGATGATACCGTAATCGCCATGCGAGCCCCAACGTGCCTGCATCATATCACCTTGCGCCGGCATCGTTGGCAAGCCCGTAGAAGGACCCGCGCGCTGCACATCGACAAAGACACAGGGAGTTTCCGTCATTGCTGCATATCCGATGTGTTCCATCATCAACGAGAAACCGGGACCCGACGTGACGGTCATCGCCTTCTTCCCCGCCCACACTGCACCTTGGATTGCAATGGACGAAGCAATTTCATCTTCCATCTGAATAAACACTCCGCCGACAAATGGGAACCGTTCCGCGATACGTTCCACAATTTCTGTGGATGGTGTAATCGGATAACCTGCAACGAATCGACAACCCGCCGCAATAGCGCCTTCGCTGCACGCATGGTCGCCATCGATGAAGTGGGCACCCGTCAACACTTCTGATACATCGTGCACGTTATTTCTCCTTCTTTTTCATAAAACCATAGATGGCAAAATCCGGACAAACCATTCCGCAAATATCGCAGCCTGTGCAATCATCCTTCCGCACAAGTACCGGAGGATGATATCCCTTTGAGTTGTACTGACCGGAAAGTTCTAAACACTTTGTCGGACAGAACTCGACGCAAAAGCCGCAGCCTTTACATCGTTCCGCCGCGATAACAACAGTCCCTTTTACTTTCTTCATGGCCTTATCACTCATCACACTTCTTTCAAATGAGACTGGAACCTCTATATCATACTTTGTTTAACTTTATGAAATATTCGACCATATTCAATAACCGACCTGGATTATTCTATGCAATATTTTCCATCGAATTCAACGATATCCCGGTAATTCATGGTCCTCAAAACCCGGCGGTATATCTCTTTTCTTTCCTCTTCACGCTGAAACGGTGTTTTCAGTGATAATTCACTTACATCAATTTCCTGTACACAATCAGATATACCTTACAAGTTTCTACGGTAGAATACGTAGTTTCTACGGTAGAACACGTAAATAGAAAAACACGGAACGTGCTGTATTGATTTAGGCGGATGCCGTTATTAAATTGTTAGTGAAACAAATAGGATACACTAACTCATATTCTCACAAATAAAAGGAGTTACAAATGAAAAACCTAATTCTCGTAGCAGTTCTTCTGCTAACAGTTTCGGCTCTGTCGTTCGCGCAAACTGCGAACATCACTGCCAACGTGAATGCAACGATCGTCGTCACCAGACTTACCGATCTCGCTATTGGCAACCTCAACCAAGGTCAGGTTGTATCGATTGCCTCCGCTTCGGCAGCAGCAGCGTCTTTTTCCATCACAGGTGCAGCTAATGCAGCAACAACGGTAACGGTTACGTTTCCACCCACATTGGCTTCCGGTTTAAACACCATGACGTTCACAGGCAATATACCCACCTATCATACTGTAGCCGGATTTGCCGGATCCACAGCATTTGGCGCTCTCACGGGCGGCCAAACAAATACGAGTGGCACCGGCGCTCTTTGGATCTATATTGGTGGCGGAGTTACAGCAGACCCATCACAGGCAGTAGGTTCCTATACCGGAACACTTTCAGTTGCTGTTACTCAACCGTAACAATATCCGGTTAGTTTGATTTTTCGCAAGGGGCTATCGGAATACGGTAGCCCCTTCGTTTTGTACGCTTGTTGATAGTCATACATCCTTTTCATAACTTATCATCGTTATGAAATACATCATCCTAACACTGTTGTTCGTTTTGCTTTTTTGCGGTTTCAGCACCGCTCAAGAGACCGCATCGGCAACTGCGATGGGCACATTTTCGGTATTAGGATATGCGACGGTTACAAAACTTGCCGATCTTAATTTTGGTGATTTGATCGTAGGGGTGAACACGACAGTCCAGCCGACAGATGCACAGGCAGCAGAGTTTTTATTCACTGGTGATGTTAATACCGTTGTGCAGGTCACCATAACTTTCCCGAGTGACTTGATTTGCGGAAGCAATACGATGAAATTTCATGAGATATCTCCTATTTACAACACAATTCCAGATGCGGCATCGGCAACGCTATTTAAACATACTTCCGGTGGATCGGCAACTACCGGCGCTGATGGAAATCTTTATATATGGGCAGGCGGAAGAGTAATGGCGAATAAGAATCAGGCAGCCGGAATTTATACTGGAATTATGCAAATTGTGGTAGTACAGCCATGAAATCATTTTGCATTATATTTCTCTTGATGCTTGCAAACGCAGTACTTTATTGCCAGTCAGATCTGACCGTCGTCAAGTTAAACGATATTTCGTTTGGAACGGATTTCGGCGGAAGAGAAAAACGTCTTGATCATTCAGATGTCGGAGCGGCAAAATTTCAGATTCAATCGAAGATTGAAACAAATGCAACTATCACCATAATGCTTCCCAGCTTTTTCATAAGCGCCGATGGATCGGAGAAAATTTCCGCGAGTTTTAATGATAGAAGCGCCGCATGGTCCATGATAGATAATGTGTCTTCCCGCACATCGTTCGACCCGCGGCAGCCTTTGTCGTTGTCACTGAAGCAAAATCAGATCGTCTATGTTTGGATTGCCGGCACCTTGCATCCTTCCAGATCACAGCGCGCCTGTAAATATTCCGGCAGTATAACACTCACTGTTCACACACTTCCAAAGAATTAATTATGCGTACACTTTATTTTTATCTCTTGCTCGCACTATTCATGGCTGAGGCACGAGCACAAATTTCCGTTTCGCCGCCTGCATTATTCATGAATTCGAACAATCGTTTTAGCACATTTACAGTTGAAAACAAAACCGCCGAGACACAGGAAGTCTCGATTACGTTCCGTTTTGGTTATCCGGCGTCGGATTCCATCGGTACTATGTCAATGCAATATAATGATACCATTGCAGAGGTTCAGCACTCCCTAATCGGATGGATCAAAGGATTTCCTCGTAAATTTATTTTGCCCCCAGGTTCTCAACAAATTGTTCGTTTAAATACGCAGCCTCCGGAAAATTTATCGGATGGAATGTATTGGTCCCGTATCGTCACCAGCGCTCAACCGCAAGCAAAGCGCATCGACACGGTGCGCACAGGAATCACAACGCAAATTAATTTTGTATTCGATCAGATTACCACAGTTCTCTATGCCAAAGGAGCGCTCAATACAGGCATCGAAATCACAGATCCGTTCATTGTTGAGGATTCTGCAAGCGTACGGCTTGTTTGGAAAACAGTGAAAAAAGGAAATGCACCGTATTTTGGAACTGTTACTGTTAAAATCTTCGATGAAGCAGGAAATGTCGTTGATGAAACCATTGAGACACTCGGCATCTATGTGACGATGAATAAAAAAGCATCGTTTGATCGAAACAAGCTAAAGCCGGGAAAATATACTGCGGAAATTACGCTTGTCACAGAAAGAAACGACATCGCACCTGATAACATTATCCAACTGCCTCCCATTGTAAAGAAGGTTGCATTCACGATCAAGTGAACGGGGAGGCGATGAGACGCAGAGATCACAGAAAGTCTTTATGAATGCCTACCAAAAAGAACGCGTTATGCCATTGAAGCAAACCTGTAATGGCAGATGTCAAATCACTTTGAAATGCATCCTTGCGTGATGGGCGTTTTTTTCCGGCACTCAACTATTTATGTAAAGTGCAGATGGCTGTTGCTGTTACTAACCACAGCCATTTTTATATTTTTCACGCAGCCACTTCACGCACAATCTCAAATCTCTTCTGATTCTACAGCTCAAGAAGTTTATCTCAACTTCAGTTATTCTCTCGGTTTGGTGAATACAGTTGTCACGGCTCTCTACGCCGAGCCGAACGAGTATTTACCACTCGGACAAATTTTTCGTCTTTTAAAGATTAATTATCAATTTGACAACAAGTTAGATAGCGTGAAGGGCTTTTATAATACAGAACCCCGCACATATGAAATCAATTTTCGTACAGGAAAAGCGCGCGTCGATACGGCGACTTTCATACTTCACCCCGGTGAATTTATCCGTTCCACATTCGATATTTACGTGACGCCAAGTGTTTTAGATCGTTTGTTTGGACTTCATTTCATAATTGATATGCGGCAGTTGACATTGTGGCTGGAAACAAACGAAGAGCTGCCGATTATTGCTGAGAGAAATCGAAAGCGGCGGCAAAGTATGATCGAAAGCCAGAACGCTGTGAAGGAAGAGTATCCACTTCTGTACCCTCGGCAAAAAGATCTCTTCAACGGCGGATTCCTCGATTATTCTTTAACGGCGGCATCAACGAAGAAATATCAAAGCTATGGATACAATCTGCAAGGCGGGGGAATTGTTGCAGGAGGCGATTTAGAATTGACTGCAAACGGCGATTACACTACTTCCATGCCATCGTCAGCGACAATGGAAGGGCAATGGCGGTATGTGATCGATGATAATCCATTCATTACAAATGTCAACGCAGGATATGAAAATACATCGGGAATTTTCTTACGTAGTTTCAAAGGAATTCAGGTGTCGAATGAACCAGTGCAGATACGAACAATGTTTCAATCATACGTAATCGAGCAAAAGACATTTCCGGATTGGACGGTGGAACTCTATCTCAACGAAAAACTTGTCGGCGTCACCAAAGCGGATGGGTTAGGCAACTACCGCTTCGTTGTTCCCTTAACATACGGTACAACATTTTACAGTTTGCGTATATACGGGCCGACAGGCGAAGTGATCGAAGACCGGCAGCGCATACAAATTCCGTTTTCATTTATTCCTGAGGGCGAAGTCAATTATACTGTCAGTGCAGGGGCATTGCGTAATGACAACAATCATTTCGCACAGGCATCGGTGATAGCAGGACTCACTTCTTGGCTAACCGCGACAGCCGGTATAGAATATATTGACGACACGCTCTATGCAAAACCCATTGGTTCTCTTTCGTTTTCTTCGTGGCTGGATAAGAATTATATTTTTACCGTTGATGCCGCTCCGGGAGCTTTATATCGCGCAGATCTGAGCGCGGTGTACGCTTCGCAAGCTTCGGCAGACATTTCTGTCACCAGACATGAAAAAAATGAGTACTACAATCCATCGCACATCGTAACGGAAACGCAGGCAACAATGTCTCTTCCGTTGAAGCTCACTTCAGCGCTTATCACGTATCAGTTTCAGGCGAACCGGCAAAATTATGAACACAGTGCGGCAACATTAATGACAACAGGGGCGACTGCATCGTACAAGCAGATCAACGGAACAGTAGCATATAATTATTCGGAAGTAAAATCTGATTCTACTGGTGCCACACGCGAGCCGATTCTTTCCTCGTCCATTCTCTATTCGTTTACTCCAAGAGGAAAGTTAGCTTCACTGACATCAAATATATTGTTTGGTTCGTCTTTCACATATAATCTTGAACGAAAAAGTGCAAACGAACTGCGGCTTGATCTTTCCAGCAACGTTACATCGTCAGGGAGATTACAATTTTCGTACTCACGCAACTTCATTCAAAATCAGTACACTGCAAGTGTGCAATTTGTATATGAGTTTCCGTTTACACGCTCAACGACTACTGCATCTTCTTACACCGGCGATGTGACTCTAACTCAAAATGTGAGCGGAACCATCGGGTATGACAGCCGAGAGAAGACCTTCCACTATCACAACCTTGCAACAGTCGGACTTTCTGCTCTCACGATGCGTATGTTCGTTGACAAAAATGGCAATGGAGTCTATGATCCCGGAGAGCAAACGATTAATGATGTAGCCTTTAACTTTGGACAGGCGGCATTGATTGATAAAGGCGACTCTGGCATAACTCGGGCAAACCGGTTGCTGCCCTATACACGATATAACATTGATATCGTTGAATCCTCGATCTCAAATCCGCTCTGGATGCCGAAAGCGTATGCCTTCTCTGCGATCACAGAGCCGAATATTTACAAACCGATCGATGTTCCTTTTTACGCAACAGGTGTGCTGGACGGATCGGTATTCATGCAGGTCGGCAATAAGCTAGAGGCTGTGCCGGGCATCGAAATCCACGTTCAGTCAGTCAACGATAAATATCGTAAGGACATTCGCGTATTTGCAGATGGTTCTTTCTACCAAATGGGTGTCCCTCCCGGTAAATATATTGCCTATGTGGATTCAACACAACTAGGTGTTCTTGGAGCTTCATGCGATCCTCCGATCCGTTCGTTCGATGTGAGAATTACAGCCGAAGGAGACTATATTGAAGGGATGAAATTCTTGCTTAAGAAACGACTAGAGGAGAAATCTATTCCAACCATGATGGACAGCATCAAAGATCAAGGAGTCATTCAGATTGACACCCTTGAACACAAACACTAGATCTTGACCCATGAAAAAAAAGAAGTTCGAATAAAATTTAGTAATCAAGATAATTGTTGAAAAAGTTGTTGTTGATCGAAAGTCAAACTACGCTGTACGCATAGAGTTTTCTCAAACAAAGAGAAATCATTAGTTATTCTATTCTCCGAAAGCTCAATGTAAACGGATAAATCGTGCTATTGTAGAAATTACCAAAGAGGTGACGCTAGAATCGTTACTGCCGGTTTTCGAACTGCCGTAATTCATTGCTATATATATAGTTAAAGAGAGGTTACTTCAGAAATATGAAATAATTTGCTGGCATCGTTCTCGAAGATTCATTTGGTATGAGAACGATGTTAACCATAGTGAGTGCACTCATAATAATTTATACAGCAGCGCCGCTGAGAGTATGCGCACAGGCAAGAGCAACGGCAGCAGTCACAGCAACCGTGATCCCTTCCATTTCCATCGAATTAATGGAATCAAATGCCGTCATCACAAAAGAAGAAACATCTCCTCTTACCATAAACTTTAGAGGAACCGGAAACATCCTTGTTGTCGTGGATTCGAAAGAAGTTAAATCGGCGAATATCCTTCAGCTGACAACTGAAAAACCTACAAAGGTCATTATCCCTTCTTCGCCACAAGCAGGAAAGACTTCTATTACCTACCTAAGCAGTTGAACGCCTTCATTACTAACAGAGTTCTTTTATCTGGGCAACTGATGTTACGCAGAGAAGATAAATTGCCACGAACGTTTACGTCGTGGAACTGAAAAAATAAAATGGAGCAGACTTTAGTCCAATAAAATTGTCGAAAATGGGGTTAAAACCCGATCATACTTTTGATTTTCTAATCCACGAGCTAAAGCTCGTGGCAATAAAGGTATTTTTAGTCCACATTTTTTGCAAACCGCGTAACGTAAGTTTGTAACATCCCAATGGACATATGACAACACCATCGGTGTATAACCTTTACAGGTGAACGAGCTTGCCCGAAAAAGACATGCCGGTAGGAACAACAAGAGCGCGATATATTTCATTCGCTCTATCATTTCAATCTAAGAAGTGTACAAACAATCCGTCACGGAGTTTCGGTTCGAACCACGTTGATTTCGGCGGCATGACTTTCCCATCATCGGCAATAGCCATAAGCTCATCGAGAGAAGTGGGATACATGGTGAAGGCGATCTTCATTTCACCGGAATTTACTCTTCGTTCCAGTTCGCCTAATCCGCGTATGCCGCCGACGAAGTCAATTCGTTTGTCGACACGCGGATTTTTAATGCCGAGAATCGGATCGAGAAGATGATTCTGCAAAACAGAGACATCAAGCCGCTGCACCGAATCGGTGATGTTTCGCAAGGCAGGCTCGGCAGTGAGCATATACCACGCAGCATCAAGATACATTCCGAAGTCACCCTTCTTTGCCGGCTTGACAGGAACGGAAGATTTAACGAAACTGAAATGTTGTTGTAGCTTGTCAAGAAATTCTTCCTTCGTCAATCCATTCAGATCTTTGACAACACGATTGTAATCCATAATCCGAAGCTGGCTTGATGGAAAATATACTGCGAGATAGAAATTGTACTCCTCATCGCCTCGATGGTGGGGGTTTGCTTTCGCTCGTTCTCTTCCAACCCGCGCTCCTGCAGCCGAGCGATGATGTCCGTCTGCAATATACAGGCTGGGAATTGTCTTAAAGATAGAAGTGATCTTCTCGATCGTCCCTCTGTCTTTGATCGCCCAGCTTTGATGCCGGATGCCGTCAATTGCAACATGATCATTCTCCGGCGGCTTGCTTACAACGCAGGCAACAATGGTATTGATCTCTGCATTATCGCGATATGTCAGGAACACAGGCCCGGAATGAGAATTCGTTACGTTTACATGATTACAGCGATCCTCTTCCTTATCTTTCCGTGTGAACTCATGCTTTTTAATGGTTTCATTCCAGTACTCTTCCACCGATGCACATCCGACAAGACCGTACTGTGTGCGATTCCCCATAGTCTGTGCATAGACATACAGTGAAGGTGCCGAATCTTCCACCAATATCCCTTGAGAAATAAGTTTCTGAAGATTCTCTTTTCCTTTCTCATAGACTTGCCTGTCATGAATATCGATTTTGGGATCGAGATCGACTTCCGGTTTGCCAATGTGCAAAAAAGAGAAGGGATGTCCCTTCACCTCTTCGCGTGCTTCATCGGAGTTGAGCACATCGTACGGTCGAGCAGCGACTTCACCGGCAAATTCCGGTTTCGGCCGAAATGCTTTAAACGGTCGGATTGTTGCCATATACTTCCAAAATTTACTATGAGTGTTCTTGAGCGCTGAATGCTTTCACTACTTTTTGCGCGATCTCTGCGCCAACACGTTCCTGAGCTTCGACAGTCGAACCGCCAATATGCGGCGACACACTCACGCGTGGATGATTGATCAGGGCTTTTTGAGCCTCGGTCGGCGGTTCATTCATAAACACATCCAATCCTGCTCCAGCAACTTTACCAGAGTTCAATGCTTCCAACAAAGCGGCTTCATCTACTACACCACCGCGTGCGCAGTTAACGATGACCACTCCTTTTTTCATCATCTCAAATTCCTTCTTCCCGATAATTGGTCCCTCCTTCTTATTGTACGGGAGGTGAAGCGTGATAAAGTCGGAATTAGCAAGCACTTTTTCCTTTGTCGTAATTTCGACGAAGAAATCCATTGGCGTGAACGGCGGATCGTATGCCAACACATGCATCCCGAACGCTAATCCGCGTCGTGCAACTTCTTTCCCGATATTGCCGAGACCGAGAATGCCAAGATTTTTTTTGTACAGTTCAATGCCCTCTCCATATTCTTTCTTCGGCCACTTGCCTTGTCGCATTTCCATCGTGCTGACATTCAGGAAACGAGACACAGCAAGCATGTGCGCAAGAGCAAGCTCTGCAACGGACACAGTTGATGCGGCAGGTGTATTCAAGACTTTAATACCCTTACTCTCGGCAACCGGCACATCGATATTGTCCAGCCCGACACCGCCACGAGCAATCACTTTGAGTTTTTTCCCAACTTCTATTACTTCCTTTGTTACTTTTGTCGCGGAGCGGACGATGATGCAATCGTATTCACCGATCTTTTTCAATAGATCTTCAGGTGTCAGCTTCACTTTATCTACCTGGTGTCCGGCATCTGTAAGAATCTTTGCGCCTTCGGACGTAATACCGTCAGTTACGAGAATCTTCATAGGATACTCCTTAAGATAATGATGAGTAAGAATTATAGTTGTTTATCCTGTCCAACCACCGATTGCCACGGTTTGCCGAGCAGATCGAAGGGAAAATCAAACAGTTTTGGTTCTTTGATTATACCAAAAAATATTCTAACCAGCAACCGTACAATTTTTTTTCCAAATATCTTTTACTATCATCGACGATTCGTTGCATTATGAGACTATTCCGCTGCAACGATATGGTAAAATTCAACGCAGCAACAACTACCCCTTCCTCTCTCTTTCTTACCGGAGAGAACCCGCTTCCTCTAAAAGTTTATTTCTGAAAAAGAATATAGACACTGAAAAATAATATTAGTATATTGAGACAACAATTGTTTCACCCACCGAATATACTTGAATAAATAATGTGGAAAGGATCATAACGATGGCACGTGCACACAACTTCTTTGCTGGACCGGCAATTCTACCTCTTTCCGTCGTTGAAGAGACGCGAGACGCCGTAATGGATTTTGCCGGACTTGGCGTTTCAATTATGGAAATCAGCCACCGCGATAAAACGTTTGAAAAAGTAGTAACAGAAGCGCAAGCAGATGCTCTTGCTCTTCTGGGACTTTCGGCAGATGAGTATGCCGTGGTTTTTCTCGGTGGCGGCGCAAGTATGCAATTTGCGATGGTACCGATGAATTTTCTCCAAAAGAAAGCTGATTATGTCAATACAGGTGAATGGGCATCGAAAGCGATAAAAGAAGCAAAGCTTCTCGGAGAAGTAACGGAGGTCGCATCTTCAAAAGCAACGAACTTCAATCAGCTGCCGAAGAACATCAAATATTCCGGCGATGCGGATTATGTCCATATCACCACGAACAACACAATCTTTGGAACACAGTGGAAAACCGATCCTGAAGTCGGTAATGTTCCGCTTATTGCTGATATGTCTTCCGACATGCTTAGCATGAAACGTAATTTCAAAAAATACAATCTCTTTTATGCCGGTGCACAAAAGAATCTCGGTCCTGCCGGCGTTGTTATGGTAGTTATCAAGAAAGCATGGATGGAAGCGAAAGCAAAACCAAACATTTCGTCCATGTTAAAATACAAAACACATGTGGATGCAGGCTCGATGTACAACACGCCGCCCTGCCTGCCGGTATTTGTGGTCGGCAGAACATTAAAATGGATTATCAAAGAAGGCGGATTAGATGCGATTCAGGCGCGCAATCAAAAGAAAGCAAAGCTTCTTTATGATATGTTCGATGCACATCCTGAATTCTACAAAGGCTCCGTTGTTAATAAGGAAGACCGTTCACTCATGAATGTTACATGGAATTTGCCGACACCGGAGTTGGAAGAGAAATTTATTGCCGAGGCAAAACCCAAGAAGATGCTCGGACTGAAAGGTCACCGCTCGGTTGGCGGTATGCGCGCTTCAATTTATAACGCCTGCCCGATGGAATCGGTCGAGCTTCTGGCGAAGTATATGGAAGAATTCTACAAGGCAAATAAATAGCAGTCAGACCTGCAATTCTAAAAAAAGGCGGCTTGGAATTCAAGTCGCCTTTTTTATTTCAATTCAATTTTCTATGTGAAGGAATTTCCCATATATCGGAGAGAAACAAGGGTTGCTAACAAAAAAATAATCTCCATTCTTCTGCATGTTCCAGCCAAACGAAGAAGTATTCGACAACCAGAAAGGAACAGGTTTTTGATAATAATTTAACTGAACTGTTCTACAAAAAAGTTCTTTTTTGTTATTTGGTGATAGAGAAAAATCAATGCACTTGTAAACAATAATGCAACTGTGCCCCCTAAAAAAGTTATCTCAAAATCAAACACACGAAAGACTGCTTGTTCATGTTGTGTTTTATAGAGAGAAAGAACTGCGAGAAGGTTGTTTGTAAAATGTGCGAAGATACACGGTACAAGACTTTTACTTCGATAATAAAAGTATCCGATGAGAATTCCTAGAAGAGAAAGTGACACTAAATTTAACGGCTGCATATGATAAAGTCCAAAAATTACGCCCGTAATAAATACGCTTTTCATCCCTATTGTACGTTCCAATGTCCGCTGAACATACCCACGAAAAAGCATCTCTTCACACACTGCCGGAGTTATGCACACGACAACAATCAGCCAAAGTAATTCCTGTGTGCTATACGATGTAAATATTTGAGCATTCACCTGAGCTAAGAAATCTGGAATATTCAATTTCCGAATAAAGAATTCGCTTATAGCTCCACTCACAGGAACAAAACAGACGGTGGCGGCGACGGCAACGACGAGTTCGAGAATAGAGATACGAGCAATCCGAGCATATGACAGTACATGAATCGTATGCCAGCGCTTGATAATCCATACTATCGGTACAAGCATAAAAAGGAACTGAGAAACGATCAAGGAGTAACGCAAAGGATTTTTTAATACTGACATGGTGTGCGAAATTCGTTCAAAAAATGTTTTCTCCTTTATTATTTCCTTCGTTCCTGATGCGTTGAGAAAAAACAATATTCCTGTAATAATTGCTTGTGCGTAAAAATATACTACACCGGTGATGATCAAACCTAGAAACGCTGCTGTAGTTATATTGCGGTGTGCGCGTTCCCAAGAGCCATCGAAGATCGGCGGTGTTGATTCTAAAGATACTTCATTGAGACGTTCCATCAAAACTGCCCTAAGTCAATCGGTTCATGGGAAGCATCTTGAATTTTTGCTGGATTTTGCTGACTTGTTATACCACTGTTTCCACGTGCCTGCAAATCATAATAGAGTACGACCATATAGACTGGAGTAACCAACAAGGAGAGTAAGGCGCTGATACCGCTACCGAGAGCAATCCCAGGCCCAAATGATTTTTCTAAATTTTTCAACATTTCGGGGTTAATATTTCCGCCAGTTTTCCCGAGCATGGTAAAATACTCTTTGTATACATCCCACATACTTCCGAAAGTAATCGGCAGTGATACAATAGAAATAGCGAATTGCGTGAGAATGGAAAGAAGCACTAGTATCCCCAAGGTTCTCCACCAATAACCTTCGACTAAATACCAGCTCGCTCGCAATGATTCTATGACAGTGAGATCGTCCACTGCGATAGCGGTAAGTGAAAAGTACCACTTTAAAGTAATATACGCGATGGCCGGGATGAGAACGAGCAAACAGAGAACAACCATAATTCCCATAAGCAGTTTCGATAGAGCGGCAAAAATTGCCAGTATGATACCCAGAATTATTATCCCGCCGACGAAGATGAAAAATTTTAGAACTGCCTGTCCGATGCCATACAACCATTTGAGATTAAACAATTCACTTAATGCATCCCAAAATGTAATTGGATAGGAAAATATTTCCTGGCTTACAACAATACTAATGGCGATCTCTGCAAAAAGAACACCAAGTGCGAAAACAAGAGTTGCTATTAGGAAAAAAGCGAGCGTACTGAGAATCGGTAGTATCATATCTAATCCAGGCGCACTTTGCACTTGGTGAACTGAATCCTGCATGTCGGCAAGAGATGAATACAGATCATCTGTAGCAATTGCCATGAGAATGATTGGAAACAAAAGAATGAGTACTGCAATACAAAGATTGCGAAAAAAAGTCTTCCCGATGAGTGAAAATGTTTTCTCGAAGATATCGCCTAGGGTTAATGGTGGGAACGGAGGATTCATTGTTTTACTCCTCTTTGCATGTGATAGTGGATACCTTTATTATTGGTGATAGTTCAACATCCATTTACGAACGAGATCTATGAATCATTGAAGCATGCCTCAATAATGCCTCTTTCCTCATAACACAGATCCTAAATCAATACTGTAGAACTTACGAATGCATCAACGCAGAATCAAGTCATTCTCACATGCAATTGATTTTCGAAAATATTCTCGTACCTTTTGCCACACTATATATCTCACCAAAGTTTAACGAGGTGCCTTATGGATAAAGAACTTATTTCCAACGGAAAAAAGAAGATTTTGAAACCCGAAACTCTGATGATGGGATATGGATATAAACCCGAGTGGTCGGAAGGAGCCGTAAAGTGTCCCATTTTTCAGACTTCTACTTTCGTATTCGAAAACGCAAAAGACGGTAAGGAATTTTTCGAGATGGCGCATGGAGTGCGCGAACCGGGTACCCATGGCGCCGGACTCATTTACAGCCGCATCAACAACCCAGATCTGGAAATTCTCGAAGACCGTCTTACCGTGTGGGACAATGCAGAAGCATGTGCTGTGTTTGACAGCGGAATGGCGGCAATCAGTACAACAGTGCTTGAGCTGCTGAAGCCAGGTGATGTTCTTTTGAGCAGCGAACCTATTTACGGAGGCACGGAATATTTTTTCGAAACCATGCTGGCAAAATTTGGCATCAAGACTATTAACTTTGGTGTACAGCACACGCGGCAACAAATCATCGACATGGTGGAACGAGGTGGCGCAACAAACAAACTCGGGATGATCTTTCTTGAAACTCCCGCCAATCCGACGAACTGCCTCATCGATATCGAAATGTGCGTGGACATTGCAAAACATTTTTCTACTAAGGACCGCAAAGTTCTGACGGCATTGGATAACACTTTTCTTGGTCCCGTTTTTCAACATCCCTTGAAGCATGGTGTTGACCTTGTTTTGTATTCGGCAACCAAGTATATCGGCGGCCATAGCGATGTTGTTGCCGGCGCATGTCTCGGATCAAAAGAATTGGTCAACCGTATCAAATCGATGCGCAGCGTTCTCGGATCAATGGCGAGTCCGCTGACGGGCTGGCTACTCTTGCGAAGTCTTGAGACGCTCAAGATGCGCATGACGACTGCAGCACAGAGTGCACAAGAAATTGCTCTCTGGCTCTCAACACACCCCAAAGTTGAAAAAGTATTATACCTTGGATTATTGAAAGAGGGCGATCCGCAATACAGTATCTATAAGAAACAATGTCTCTCGCCCGGAGCAATGATCAGCTTTATCGTCAACGGTGACGAACAAGCATCGTTCCGTTTCCTTGATTCATTGAAGATGGTGAAACTCGCTGTCAGTTTAGGCGGCACCGAATCGCTTGCTGAACATCCAGCGGCAATGACGCATTCTGCCGTTGAACCGAACAAACGGAAAGAATTTGGGATCGCCGATAATCTTGTACGTCTATCGGTGGGAGTAGAAGCAACGGAAGATATTATCTGGGATTTGGATCAGGCACTAGCACAAGTATGACAGTCATGAAATCCTGCCCGACTGCTGATGCAGCCAGCAGACGGTGGTTCGTGACTGGCGGGAAAGAATTTTTCCGCAGTGGTTCAAATTGTAGAATATTTACTGAAACCTATGTGTCAATGAGAAAATGATCCGCCAACCGCATGTTCAAGCTCATATTTGCTGATGACGTAGCGATAGAGCGCTTGTAAACTCATAAGCTTTGATGTCGATTCGGCAGTCTCTGCATCCAGAAGATCAAGGTTAGTAATAGAACCCGTCTCGTACCGCGTTCGTGCGATAGCGACCGCTTCATGTGCCTGCTGTAACTGCACTTTCGTAATTTCTACTTTCATTGCTGATGCCTGCAGATCGGCAAGAGTTTGTTCAACATCTGATCGAATTTGCCGCTCCGTATTTTGTGTATGCGCCTGCTCCGCACGTATCTCCGCTTGTGCTTCTTCTTCCATATGATCGACGTGATAGCCATCGAACACGGGCACGCGTACTTGTGCGCCAAGAGCCCAATTACCGCGAATGATGTTAAGGTCGGGAAAATAGAGCCCATTCTTTACACCGTATTCTCCGCTGATATGAAGCGACGGCATATTGCCATGGGATGCAACCTTATACTGGAGGTCGGCAGTCATCTGAGCATCGTGATCAAGTTTCAGTTCCACGCGCTGTGCGAATGCTTGTTCTACAAGTGAATCAACATTTAGCGTTACAGGGGTCATTGTAAATTCACCGACAAGTGTAATCGGAGTCGCTTCTTTTTCACCGAGCAACTGACGCAATATAGATTCTTGCTGATGCAAAGAATTTTCCAATTCTACTTTTTGATTCTGAGCAGAGGCGACACGAACTTCGGTTGTCAGGACATCGAAACTTGTCGCCGTTCCGACGTTGACCTTTTTCCGAGTAAGAGAGAGATGTTCGTTGAACGTTTCAATTTGTTCATCCGCCACCTGGATTGATTTTTGGAGAAACAATATTGTATAAAATGTTCGAATGGTCTGATAACCCAATCCGTTTTTTGTTAACTCAACCATATTCCGCGCAGATTGAACGTGAGATTGTGCTGCGTCGATGGCAGCACTTGTCTTCCCGAAATCGTACAGCATGTAACCGGCTCCGACATGAGCGTCATAATTATTGTTTGGATAAAACTGAAATGGCCCCAAAACTCCGAAATAAAAAGGAATAGGGGGACCGAGGTAAGTATACGATGCTTCAATGTCTGCGTCCGGCATGCGCATACTTGATGTTTGCTGGGCACGCGCTTCTGCGGCACGAGTATTAGCCAATCCTTGTTCAATGGCAGGATGCGTTTGGAGAACTCGTTGAACGGCTTGTTCAACCGTCATCGAATCCTGCCCTACGGCAACACCGGTGAGAAGAAAGACTACCGATAAAACTATTTTCATTCTATTCATATTTTTCAATCCTTGTATAGTTCTGTCTGCACAATTGATAAATTTTTATTCCATAACAAGTTCGGATTTTTCTCGTTTTCGTACACGAAGAAATAAAATTGGAATGACGGCAACAATGGTGATGATCGATGCCACCAAAAAGTCGTCGCACACGGCACGTATAAACGCCTCAGTAGAAATATGCGATGCAATTAACGCTGTGGCGCGCATCGTCGCAAGAGCTTGATTTCCCCCAAGTGCATTCATACTAAAACGCGTCAAATGCTGTACAACCTGACGAAATGCATCCGATTGTTGATTCACGACCTGGCCGTATGTTGCCGAATGATAAATAGTACGCCTCAGCAGCAATGTGCTCATAAAAGCAATGCCGAAGCTCCCGCCTAATTGCCGAATGACATTAAATAACCCGGATGCCTGTCCGATTTTGTGCCGCGGAATATTGGAAAGCGCCGAAGTCGAAAGAGGCGTGAACATCAAGCCCATGGCAAATCCGCGGATGTACAGTGAAAGCATAATCTGATAATGTTCCGAATACAAAGACAACGAACTGTTTATGAAAAGGCTCAATGCTAATAATATAATGCCGATACCCGCAGGAATTTTAGGATTTACCTTATCCGACAGCAAGCCGGAAATCGGAGCGGTGATCGCTTGAAGGATGCCGACAGGCAAAAATAGCGAGCCTGCCTGAAATGCAGTATAGCCGAGCGACATCTGGAGATACAGAGGAAGTAAAAATGTGCTGCCAAACATCCCGAGTCCAAAAATGAAGAGAATACCGTTCGCTATGCTAAAATTAAAATCCTTGAACAAGCTCAAGTCAATGAGCGGATGTTCAACGGTAAATTCCGTCATTAAGAACACAATAAGCGCAAATGCTGATATAACAAAACACGAAATGATAAAGGGCGACGTCCATCCGCCGGTATTCCACGAAGCATTTCCATCTGTTAATGCCAGAATAAGTGCACAAAGAAACGTTGCCATCGATACGAATCCAACCACGTCAAACGACCGCGTGCGCTCCGTTTTATATTCACGTTGAATGACCATCGTTGCGAATAAACCAATTATTCCGACCGGTACATTCACGTTAAAAATTGAATTCCAGCTAATATTATCGATAAGATACCCGCCTATCATTGGACCGAGCGATACAGAAGCCGCCGCTGCAATAGACCAAAACCCGAGCGCAACGCCGCGCTGCTCTAGCGGAAATTCACGGGTTATAATCGCCATGCCGGTCGGCATCAGCAATCCTGCGCCGCTTGCCTGAACGATTCTGAAAATGATGAGCATATTTTCATTCCACGCCAGCCCGCAAAGAAACGAACCGGATGTAAACAAGAACAACGCTAGAAAATATGTTCTCTTGTATCCGAAGTGGTCTGCGATCCATCCAGACGTCGGCAGCATGACAGCAAGAACGAGCATGTATGCGGTAATAACCCATTCGGCTTTATCAACAGTTATTCCGAATGACGCCATAATTTTCGGTAAAGCAACATTCACGATCGTGGAATCGAGAACTGCCATAAAGGTTCCGATCATTACATTACCGAGCACCCACCATTTGTATGAAGAATGCTCATGATGAAGCGATGGTAGACGGCTGATAAAACCTTGCTTCAACCGATGTGTTTTTCCTGAAAACATGATCAGCGAACCCTCACCTTAACCTCAACCGACATTCCGGGCAGTAATTCGAAGGACTCTCCGGATGGCTGGTTCGACGGTCATCGAATCTTGACCTATGGCAACACCGTTGAGAAGAAAGACTATCGATAAAACTATTTTCATTCTATTCATATTTCTCAGTCCTCGTATAACTTTATTTCTATTAATAACTGATGCTACACAACCTTATGAAAATATCAATATCGAATATTCTTTTGCATTATTGCTCCACCACCCCTCTATCCCCTCCTCCACGAGGAGGGGACATGGGGAGGAGCGCTTTTAATAATTATCCTCGCAGTCCCGCATAAATTTTTTATTCCATTACCGATACATGTTCGGATTTATTTCGTTTTCGTACACGAAGGAATAAAATGGGGACAAGCGCAGCAATAGTGATAATCGATGCCACCAAAAAGTCGTCACCAACGGCACGGATAAACGCCTGAGTAGAAATGTGCGAAGCAATAAGAGCGTTGGCACGCATCGCTGCAAGAGATTGATTTCCTCCAATTGCATCCATACTAAAACGCGTCAAATGCCCTGCAACCTGACGAAATGCATCCGATTGAGGGTTCACGACCTGACTGTATGCTGCCGTGTGATAAATAGTACGGCGCAACAGCATTGTGCTCATAAATGCAATGCCGAAGCTTCCCCCTAATTGCCGAATAACATTAAATAACCCTGATGCCTGTCCGATTTTGTGCCGCGGAATATTGGAAAGCGCCGTCATCGAAAGCGGTGTGAACATCAATCCCATAGCAAATCCGCGGATGTACAGTGCCAGCATAATCTGATGACGTTCCGAATACAAAGACAATGAACTGTTGATGAAAAGGCTCAGTGCCAATAATGTAATACCGATAACCGCAGGAATTTTTGGATTTACCTTATCCGACAGAAAGCCGGAAATCGGAGCGGTGATCGCTTGAAGGATACCGACAGGTAAAAATAGCGAGCCTGCCTGAAATGCCGTATATCCCATCGATAGTTGGAGATACAGTGGAAGTAAAAATGTACTGCCGAACATCCCGAATCCGAAAATGAAGAGAATACCGTTCGCTACGCTAAAATTAAAATCCTTGAGCAAGCTCAAGTCAATGAGCGGATGCTCAACGGTAAGTTCCGTCACCAAGAACACGATAAATGCGGATGCCGATATAACAAAACACGAGACGATAAACGGGGACGACCATCCGCCGGTATTCCATGAAGCATTACCATCCGTCAATGCCAGCAGAAGCGCACAAAGAAACGTTGCCATCGATACGAATCCAACCACGTCAAACGACCGCGTGCGCTCCGTTTTATATTCACGTTGAATGACTGCCGTTGCAAACAGACCCATAATGCCAACAGGTACATTCACATTAAAAATTGCATTCCAATTTATATTATCAATGAGATACCCGCCAATCATAGGGCCAAGCGATACGGAGGCGGCTGCTGCAATTGCCCAGAACCCGAGCGCAACTCCGCGCTGTCGCACCGGAAATTCACGGGTGACAATCGCCATGCCGGTTGGCATTATCAATCCCGCACCGCACGCCTGAACGATTCTGAAAATGATAAGCATATTTTCATTCCACGCCTGCCCGCAGAGAAATGAACCTAAAGTAAACAATGACAATGCTAAAAAATATGTTCTCTTGTATCCGAAGTGATCTGCGATCCATCCCGATGTCGGGAGCATGACTGCAAAGACCAGCATGTATGCAGTAATCACCCATTCGGCTTTATCGACAGTAATTCCGAACGATGCCATAATTTTCGATAAGGAAACATCCACGATTGTGGCATCGAGCACAGCCATAAAAGTGCCGATCATCACGTTCGCCAAGACCCACCAGCGGTACGAGGTATGTTCATGATGAAGCGACGGCACACGATGAGTAAACCCTAATTTCAAACGATGTGTTATGCCTGAAAACATCGTCAACGAACCTTCACCTTGACTTCAACCGACATACCAGGCAGTAAATTGACATTTTGAGAACGATTGCTGTTTGTCCGTTCGATAGAGATCTTTATTGGAACACGCTGCGTCACCTTCGTAAAATTTCCCGAGGCGTTATTAGGGGGAATCAAAGAAAACTGCGATGCTGTGTTGGAACCAAGAAGTAAAATAGTCCCGGAAAATTTCATTCCGGGATAGGTGTCAACGCTTATGTCCACTTTATCGCCGAGGCGCAAATTAGACAGACTCGTCTCTTCCAGATTCGCTGTCACCCAAATGTCTTTTATATTATAGATAGTGAAAATAGATTGACCGGGCTGCACGACGTCACCTGTCAGAACCCAGCGCTTGGAAATGACTCCTGTCATCGGTGATTCGATCACGGTGTTCGTCAATTGTGTCTGGATCACGCCAAGTTGTGCTTGTGCGGCCGCTGTCTGTGCATTGGCAATATTGAGCCGCGCCTTGGTCGATTCAAATTCGCTTTGCGCGTGGTCATACTGCTCTTTTGGGATAATCTTCTGGTTAAATTGCGACAATGCCCGTTGATAATCCATCTGGGCTTTCTCCAGGTTGACTTTCGCAAGCGATATATTTTCCCGGGCAAACACGAGTGAAGCTTTTGCTTGCGCTTCCTGTGCACGTAAGTCGCTGTCATCTAACCTTACCAGAATTTGTCCTTGCCGAACTGAATCTCCTTCGTCGGCTGTCAGCAGGTCTATTCTCCCGAGTATTTTCGCACTGACAGAAACCCTGTCTGCGTCTATGTATGCATCGTCCGTCGAGACAAAGTCGCGCAGCGTCACATAATACTGCCATGCAAAAATGGCAATCGCCAGTACTACAAGAAAAAGCGGTATAACGAGTTTTACATTTCTGTAGAGGGGCACCGATTCAATCGGCGCTGCATCGTCTCCGTTCGTTGTATTGATTTCACGTTGCTCGGATAATTGAGGTTTTTGTTTTACAACTTTGTCGTCTTGCTGTGGCATAAAAGAATATCCTTTCGCTGTATTAATGTTTTAATTTCTTGCAAAGACCAAGAAGAATGGTATTTACAAAAAGGAGAGTTTCATATTCAAATAACTCATGTTCCGATTCATTGATTGCTTGTTGATCATATCCTTGAAAGAATCTGAGATGAAGTCCTTGCAGAACATGCAGAATCATGGATGCATTTTTTTTGGGTTCTTCAAGATGAAACTCTCCTGATTTTTTACCTTCCTGAAGGATTTGAGTCACATATTGAAGTTCATGCTGAATGAATGTCTTAAAGAGTTCCTGAAAGATCGGCTTGACATCGTGCCATCCCTGCTGGTGGATTTGGCTGAGATTGCTGAGCCGTTCGGTCAACTTCATCCGGAGCCGAACATATTCAACCATCTTATTGCATGCTGAACCGTTGTGTGCAAGGACTTCTTTTGCCTGAGCAAGAAATTCTTCCTGTTCGTGCTGAACCACTGACCGGAAAATTGCTTCTTTTGTAGGGAAGTAATAATAGAGGGAAGCTTTTGCCATGCCGATGTCTTCAGCAATCTCGTCCATAGTCACCTTTGAGTAACTATACGCGGCAAAACGGCGCTGGGCGGCCTGCAAAATGAGTTCTTCTTTGTCCCTCGAAAGCTTATTTTCCATTATTGACCTTTCGACCATATGAGTTAAACAGTCGAAAGATACGAAAAGTTTCCTTCATATTCACATTGAGGTTGGATAACGGGATCCGTATCCTGTTCTCTGTTCCGCGAAGCTATTGCTTCGCGATACACGCTTTAACATAACTGGATTTTCCCCTTCGCGTTATTTTGTCATGCCCGCGGATTGTTAGCGGGCATCCAGGTCTGAGGTTTTCAATGTTCTGGATTCCCGATTACAGCATTCGGGAATGACAATGCAGGTCTTTTTTTCTACCCCTTTTGTATTTTCTCCTCCGCGTTATTTTGTCATGCCCGCAGATTATATTTTATATTGCTTTTGCGCGTTGTGTGCGTCCCGTGCTTTTTACGGGATAAATGGGACGTATAGAGCTATACGTCCCTACGAGGTTTTCCTCTCCACAAGGGGAAATGTGCTTCCGACAGCCGATGGTTCATTACCGTTCGCCGATTCCATGCCGCCTCTGATGTATAACTAACATAAATTTATTCAATTGAGTGCCTTAAAAAAAGGCGTGTCATACAATATTTTGGATCTGTATCCGTCTTACTATGAAAGAAGAGGAAAAAGATTTTGGTCGATGCTGTAACACTTGAAAACCAGTCCCATGCAGCCGCAGCGGCAGATGCTGCGTTCCGGTCCGAGCGGAAACGGCTTTTCGATTTTATCCGCCGCCGTGTTCGCACCGAAGCCGATGCGGAGGATATTCTGGCCGATGTGTTTTACCAGTTGGTTGCAAGTTACAGTGTTAGCGAACCGATCGAAAAAATGACATCCTGGCTTCTGACCGTGGCGCGGAATAAAATTATCGATTGGTACCGCAAACGGAAACCCGAATCATTCCGGCAGCGGGCAGATGAAAGCGCACTGCCGCTGAACATAGAAGACATCCTCTTCGACCCCGGTCAAAATCCCGATGTGCTCTATGCACGGTCGCTGGTATGGACGGAACTTGCCGATGCGCTCGAGGATCTGCCGGACGAGCAGCGGTACGTTTTCGTTATGCACGAACTGGAAGGAAAGAGTTTTAAGGAAATTGCGGAACTCACAGGCGAGCCGGTCAATACACTTCTTTCCCGCAAGCGGTACGCGGTTCTATATTTACGCGAGGCGCTGCAGGATCTGTACGACGACTTTCATAACGTATAACTAAATTACATATACTATACAAGGAGAATCTTATGAGATACTATTGTGGATGTGGACCAAGAGCAGCCAAATGTATTGCGGCTGCTGTTGTCATGTTTGGAGTATTCGGTTTCGCAGCGATGCTGTTGTGGAATGCTCTTATCCCCGATCTTTTCCACGGGCCGTTCCTCACATTCTGGCAGGCGATCGGGCTGCTTGTTCTTTCGCATATTCTGTTCCATAGCTGTGGCGGACGGCATGGCGCCTGGGCGCATCACCACTGGAGGCACCGGTTTGAAGCGAAACTTGCCGCAATGACTCCGGAAGAACGCGAAAAGTTCAAGGAAGAATATCACCACTGCTGCAGGAAAGACTCTGAGAAAGAGCCGGATAAAACGAAATAAAAAGGTTTGTCATTCCCGCGAAAGCGGGAATCCATTACAATCAACCGGACTCCGAAGAACAACGGGGTCCGGTTTTTTTTTATTTCAGCAAAGGAATTACTTAGACAACATGATTGGCCAGCGAGATTTGCTAGTATGTCTTCTTTGGCTTGGAAGCAAAAAGAATATCCTATAAATTTACATACATATGAATACAGCGAAAACAAAGCTCTCTGACCAAAAAGGAATAAGACGACGCATGGTTAAATCAAAGCGTTCAAAAAAGCCGCTTACGCTGATATTAGTAGAAGAAAGAGCCGCCGAGAGATTTAGGGAAGAGGCAAGAAAAAAAGCATCTTAAATTTATGAAATAATTTTCTTGCAGATATTCAAATTTCTCGTCGTAAAGCTTTGGATTAATTCTGACGATGAATTGCAAGAGCAGCTGCACCAACACTGATCCAAGGTAACAATGCCATTATCTTGTCTGATTTTTCAAGATTATGTCTTGCACAAAGTAGTCTGATATTTTCTGATGTCAGACTACTCCCACCTTTTGAAAATGGGATAACGTGGTCATAGTGGAGATTTTTATTTGATTTGCAAAGTTGACACTTTCCCTTATCTCGTTTCCATACTTCGACTTTGACAAGTGTTAGAATGATCCTATTATGCGGTAACTCGATGTTGCCATGAAGCATAGTTTTTACAACAGGAAGTAGATGGAATTTAAAAACTTCTCTTTTACCATCAGGCACTTTCTCAACATCAACTAATTCAAAGAAACCTTTATAACACCAAATACCATTTGCAATTTTTTCATATACTTTTATTAGCTCTGCGTTAGGAATGAGGCCAGTCTTGTAATCCGTTGCTGCTTTAAAAAACTTTCCATTCTCTGTCCACGCACCGGTTTTGGTTATCATAGGTTGATCTATGGCCTTCGGATCAGGGACAGCTTTTGTTTTCGGATGGTCATGCCCTTCGTACAGCAATGCACCCGATGTGTTATCAATTTGATCCGCATATGGTGCGTTTTTTCTTATTGACATAAGGAAGACTGAATAGTTCTTCCCGACCCTGTAGTTCATTCCCTTTTGCAAATGAGCTTTTTCCTCATTGACAAGCTCTAAGTAAGATATAATATCATCTGGTTTCAGATGGTTTTGTCCTTATAATAGACAGCGAACTAATATTCCGTACACCTAACTCAATAAACTTTTTAAACAATGTACACTATTTATTATGGCAGGGCAAGATCAGAAATACTCAAAGCCTATATTCTTTCCTTTCTGTAATCCATCCCGCCGGCATAATACGCGATGAACACATTGCCTTTTTCCTGTCATTGCGATCCCGATGTGTTTTATCGGGAGAAGTGCGTTTTTTGCATCCCGCTGATGCGGGGCAATCTGTCCGTTCCGACTTTGTCGGAACGAGATCTCGTCTCAACATTCTTGAGACGGACACAATCAAACTTACCTGCGGAAGCTCTTTTTTAGCAGATTGTCCCGTTGTACGGGATGCCTTCGGCACTTCGTCACTTGCCCCTTCGGGGCTTCGCTCCTCGCAATGACGGTGGCTTAAATTAATACCTTTCGTCTTCCTGCCTATAAAATCGAAAACCGCCATCAAGACAATGATGACGGTCCTCGATTCACAGGAATAAATAATTGCGACTGGTTGCTTTCTGTTTCTCATCCCAAATGAATCTCCAAGTTCCATCCACTTTCAGATAGGATGAACCCTCGGAGATTTGTCGACACATCACTTACTCTTATTCCGGATATGGAGGCGGTGGAGCGAGCTTTGCCGGCTTCGTTTTCATTTCATCCAACGCCTGCTGGATCGCTCTGTTCAGTTGTTCGTCTTCGCCGGCAAATTCTTTTGCCGGGTCGTTATCTACGACGATATCCGGATCAACACCGTGGCCTTCTATAATCCACTCCTTTCCCTCGATATCGTAGCAGGAGAACTCCGGTCTGTAGAGGAAACCGCCGTCAAGGAGCGGCAGCGACTCGCGAATTCCTACAACTCCGCCCCACGACCGTTTGCCGATAATCTTACCCAGCTTTGCCTGCCGGAACCGGTACGCGACGATATCGCCGTCGGATGCGGAGAATTCATCGATGAGCAGCACTTTGGGACCGAGCACCGTTCCGTCCGGGTCAATTGTTGGAGATCCGTTGCGCGCAATATCGATCATCGCGATTTCACGCCGCAAGCGCTCGATGATTTGCTGCGACACATCACCGCCGCCGTTGCCGCGGCAATCGATGATGAGCCCTTCCTTACGCAGCTGCGGATAGTAGTACTTTACAAATTCGTTCAGGCCCGGCACTCCCATATCCGGCACGTGCATATACCCAATCTTCCCATTGGTTGCCCTGGAGACTTTCGCTATATTTGCCTGCACCCAATTATAATAATAGAGCTGCTGTTCATCACCGGTCGGAATCACGGTCGTCTCGTGGGCACCGGCTTCTTTTGGCTCGGCATTGAGTTTCAGTTTTACCTGCTTGCCAACCGTATTGACGAGCGCCTCATAGATATCTATCATCTGGTTGGCCGGCTTGCCGTCTACGGCAAGGATATAATCGCCCTCCTTTGCATTCACTCCGATCTCCGTCAATGGCGAACGGACTTCCCGATCCCAGTTCTGCCCTTTGAGGATTTTGGCGATACGGTAGTATCCCGATTTCGCATCACGCTCGATTTTTGCACCAAGCAATCCTGTCTGAATGCGTTCTACTTTTGGCTTATCCCCGCCACCCACATAGGTGTGTCCGGAATTAATTTCACCGATCATTTCCCCGATGATATACGTAAGGTCGGCACGATGATTGACAAAGGGCAGCAGCACTTCGTACTTTTTCTTTATTCCCTGCCAATCGACACCGTGCATCGTAGGAGCAAAGAAGAAATCGCGCATCTGCCGCCAGCATTCGTTGTAGATTTGTGTCCATTCGGCGTGGTGGTCAAGTTTGACTTTCATATCGGAGAGATCCAGTTTGTCCTTGATCTCAATCTTCGCTGTCGGGATATCAATGATTGCGTAAGAACTGTCCTGTCCAATAAGCATTTTCTTCCCGTCGGCAGAAATTTCAAACCCATTCGCCTCGCCAAGTTCTGTCTCTTTTTGTTTCTCCAGGTCATAGAGGAATAATTTTGACTTCTCATCTTTTATCCCGCTGCGGACGTAATACACTTTTTCTCCGACTGATTGGACATTTCGATATCGCGAGGCAGTTATAGGCAGGACTGTTATGCGCTCCTGAATTCCATCCGTATCTACCTTGACGACTACCTCTTTCTTCTCGTCCTTTTTTTCATCTTTCTTCTTATCAGATTTATCTTCCGACTTGCCGGACTTTTCATCCTTCGTCTTCACTTCGTCGCTCTTCGGCTCGAACGGCGACTTTGTTTCCTTCGAGAGTGTTATGAGATAAATCTTCGCCATGTCGAAGTACGCATGGTTCCATTCGGTCTGGCTGAACAATGGATTAAATGTTCGGTTGGATATTATGAAGAGGTACTTGCCATCCGAGCTGAAGGTCGGCGCATACGACGAAAACCAGCCGTCGGTCACTTCAATGACCTGTCGAGTCTCAAGGGAATATAAGCACATCTTCGTCATCGTTTCTTCTTCCGGCTTGGCAAACGCGATCCATTTGCTATCGGGCGACCACGAATAGTCAGTAAACTCCCACACACGCGATTGCATCACGAGAGTTACCTTTTTCGATTCCACGTCGACATACAGCAGCCGTTGTTGTTTGTCTGCCCACAAAATCTTTTTGGAATCGGGAGACCACGCGATTGCATACTTATAGACATCTCCTTTTGCGGTAAGCTGGGCCGGTGTCCCGTTTCCATCCTGAGGCATAACATAGATTTCGTCCTCGCCGGTCGCATCGGAAATATAGGCGATCGACTTTCCATCCGGCGACCACTTGGAATTGCGTTCGTGAACGCCTGGAGTCTTCGTCAGGTTGCGAACATTTCCGTACTTGAGCGGCACAGTGAAGATATCGCCGCGCGCGCCAAACAACGCCCGGTTGCCATCGGGTGCAATCTCGTAATTCGTGATATTCTTACTCACATCCGCGAGAACGCTCCGTCCGCCATCAAAATCGTCATTGATAGAAATTGTAACCTTCTCGGTTTTTCCACTGGTAAAATCATATGTATAGATGAAGCCGCCGTTCTCAAACACAATCGCACTATCGCCAAGCGAAGGAAACTTGATATCATAGTCGCTGAAGTTCGTAACCTTCTTTGTCTCCTTGGTGTTCAGATCGTAGGAGTAAAGATTCATTCTTTTATTTTCATCCCGATCAGAGATATAGTAGACTGTATTCCCGCTCCACATCGGGAAAATATCTTGTGCCGGGTTATTCGTGATGTTGGTGGTTTGCCTGGTTTCAAAATCGTAGATCCACACATCGTCGGCTTGGCCGCCGCGGTACCGTTTCCATGTGCGGAATTCGCGGAAGACACGGTTATATGCAATTTTTTTTCCATCAGGAGAATAGGAACAAAATCCTCCGCGCGGAAGCGGCAATTGTTCAGGAATGCCGCCGTCAACAGATGCAAGATAGAGCTGCCCCTTGAAAGCATTAAATTCAATCCGACGCGAACGAAAAACGATGTGTGTTCCGTCCTTCCAGCCCATGACAATATTGTTCGGTCCCATCCGGTCGGAAACATCGTCGCGGTCGATAGTCGCTGTAAATGTCAACCGTTTCGGCACACCGCCTTCCGCCGGCATCAGGTAGACTTCGGTATTGCCGTCGTACTGTCCGGTAAATGCAATTTGTTTTCCATCAGGCGAGAAATGTGCGAACATTTCGAATCCGATATCGGTTGTCAACTTGCGGGCAACACCGCCGGAGGAGGGAACCGTGTAGAGGTCTCCGGCATACGTAAAGACGATCTGATTTCCATGAATTGCCGGGAACCGGAGAAGACGCGCTTCTTGCGCAAACGCAATCGAGAACATACACAACAAGCACGTGAGGTGAAACATGATGCGATGTATCATCGAAGCACCTAGAGAAGTTGTGAAATAGATTATCTGTGGTTTAATCTACGGAATAGTATAGAAAAACAAAAGGCAGCGCCGAGAAAGGCACTGTCTCAGTTTAGTGCGGTCAGGACTTACGTCCTGACTGATACTGTTGAACGTCAGGAAGAAATTCCTGACATCACTAACCATATGCTAAACAGGAAAGTAGCCGAAAACGTCTTATTGCGGGAATAAATTAATTTGCAGAAACCGTTCTCTCTTTTGCCCAGTCGCGCAATGCCTCAACTTGTTCCGCCATGAGGACAGACAACGGCCGGGTTGCCTTCAATTCGGTTATAAGAATATCGTTCGTTAGAATTCCAGACCCGCTTGCCATCGAATAAAGGCCGGACACAATTGCCTGTTCGATTTCTGCTCCCGAAAATCCATCGGATACCTGAGAGAGGCTGTCCAGATCAAACAGAGCAGGATTAAATCCTCTCTTTTTAAGATGGATAGAAAAAATCTCCTTGCGCATTTTTTCATCGGGAAGGTCGACAAAAAAAACTTCATCGAACCTTCCTTTGCGCATCAGTTCGGGCGGAAGGTTTTGCACGTTATTCGCAGTCGCTACCACGAACACCGGCTCTTTTTTTTCAGCCATCCACGTCAACAAGGTGGCCAGCACGCGCTGGGATACTCCGCCGTCATTCTCGCCGCCGATGGAGATTCCTTTTTCAATTTCATCGATCCAGAGCACGCACGGCGACATCCGTTCAGCCGTTTTCAACGAATCCCTCGTCTTCCGTTCGGTCTCGCCTATATATTTATCATAGAGTGCGCCGAGATCGAGCCGCAACAGCGGTACTCCCCACGTACCCGCAACAGCTTTCGCAGCAAGGCTTTTCCCTCCGCCCTGCACGCCTAAAAGAAGAATGCCTTTCGGAGCGTCAAGGCCGGGCATATTTTTTTCACCGAGGAATATCATTTGCCGTTTCTGCAGCCACTCTTTGAGGGTTTTAAATCCGCCAACCTGCGACAAATTCGATGTTTCACATTCATAGGCAAGTACGCTGCTTTGTTTGAGGATGTCATACTTGAGCTTACCAATTCCCAAGATGTGATCTTGAGCGCTGGTTTCCCTCAACGTTTGGTTCACTGCCTTCTTGACTTCCGTTGTCGATAGGCCAAATAGGACGCGCGACATTTTATGAATTTCATCATTCGTCAGATTCGGATTCTGTCCCCCATTCTGAATGGACCAATTCTTCACCTGCGAGCAAATGATCTTCTCAATAATCTCTCTCGTTGGAGGCTCCAGCTCAAAACGTGCAGCAAAGGTATTCAATTCACCGGGCAGGTCGAATTTCACGCTCAGAAAAACGATGATCTGTTGAGATTGATCCGTACGTAACGCAATCTCTTTGATCATTCGAATATTTTTTGGGTCGTTGATAAAAGGATGGAAATCCAACAGAACGAATACTCCCGGATATTTCAAACTCCAGATGTAGCGCAGCAATTCCATCGGCTCTTGATATCCTCTATCGGTTTGTTGGACGTTATTCGCCATGGTCAGTCCATCAGTCACACTCCATCTGTAAAAACTCTGTTTGAGATGTTGTGTTGCATAGCGGATTAATTCATACGTACGAACTTCATCCTCCGTCTCAACAACAATGATTGGAGTGCGTGACTTTATAAGGGTAATAAGATCATTGAGTTCGTTCATGTTCTTCTCAAATCAAGATGATCGATGAACGACTAAGATCCCTTGATAGATTTAGATTAATAATTTCCCTTAAGCCGCCGCTTGCACAATCGCTGCAAACGAATCCGCTTTCAGACAAGCGCCGCCGACGAGAGCGCCGTCAATATCTGGCTGATGTAAAAGTTCCTTTGCATTGTCCGGTTTCACGCTGCCGCCGTACTGAATGACAACTTTCTCTGCCGTCGCAGAACTGTATAATCGAGCAAGAAGTCCGCGGATGAGTTTATGCACATCCTGCGCTTGCTGAGGGGTCGCGACTTTGCCGGTACCAATTGCCCAGACAGGTTCGTACGCAATAATCGAATTTTCGATATCGGAAGCAGGAATGCCTTTTAAACATCCGGTGACTTGAGTTGTTACAACAAGATTCGTGATATTCTTTTCGCGTTCCTGCAGCGTTTCACCAACACAAATAATCGGAATCAATCCCGATGCAAGAGCTTTCTTTGCTTTTGTATTGATGAACTCGTCCGATTCTTTAAAGTACTGACGGCGTTCAGAATGGCCAAGGATGACATATTTGCATCCGACCGATTTGAGCATTTTTGCCGAAACCTCTCCTGTAAAAGCGCCTTCGTCTTCAAAATACATATTCTGTGCGCCGAGTTCTATGGGCGATCCCTTGAGCAGTTCCTTTGCAAGTGCAAGAGATATACATGGCGGACAGACGATGGCCTTCACGCCATTCGGCAATGTTGCAAGTTTCGATTTGAGACCATTGATGAGGTCTGCTGACCCGTTGAGGTCTTTGTTCATTTTCCAGTTACCGGCGATGATTTTGGTACGCATTGTTATCCTTTATGTAAGTCTATGAGTATGAAAGCCTATGAGCCAGTGAGCCTATGAGCCCTTGAGCAGTTAAGCAATTGAGTTAGTTTTTAATAAAGATTTTTTTAAACCGTAAAGCATAGCAATAATTTCATTAACATCGGATAAGAGTCTCTCGTAATTTTCTTTTTCCATATAATCATTTGCGACGGCGATGTCCAAACAGCCGATGCATTCAAAACCCGAGCGGATAGAAAAATCTAAGAACCGTGCAAATTCCTTTTTTGAACTATTCCCTGCACCTTCTGCAATGTTGAGAAGAATAGAATCCGATGCCCGACGGAACTGAGAGATCAGACCAAAAAGTTCACCCTTTGGAAAACTTTTCCAAGACTGCCTCCCTTATCTTATCGGCTCACATGCTCATCTGCTCATTGGCTTAGCTGCTCAGTTTCCTCTTCAATAACTCATTCACCACCTTCGGATTCGCTTTCCCCTTCATCGTTTTCATTGTCGCACCGACAAAAAATCCAAAGACCTGTTGCTTTCCGCTTTTATACTGTTCTACTTGCACCTGATTGCTCGCAAGAATTTCATCGATCACTTTTTCAATTGCAGATTCATCGCTCACCTGCATGAGACCTTTCTTTTCCACAATCGATTTGGGCGAATCCTGCGTTTTCAACATTTCCTCAAAGACATCTTTGGCAATCTTGCCGCTGATTGTTCCATCTATAATCAAATCGATCATCTCGGATAAATTCTTGGGTGAAACTGGAAAATCGGAAACCGAGATATGCTGATCATTCACGACCCGCAAAACATCCACCATTGTCCAATTGCTTGCGAGCTTGTACGTTTCTTCATTTTTTTTGCTGAGACAAGTAATAACGCCTTCAAAATAATCCGCTAGTTCATGTTCGGCAGTAAGGATGTCGGCATCGTACTTCGGCAATTTAAATTCACTGACATAACGATCACGGCGTTCCGTCGGAAGCTCAGGCAGCGTTGCTTTCACGGAGTCGATCCATTCCTGACTAACCAATACCGGAACGAGATCGGGATCGGGAAAATAGCGGTAATCGTGCGCTTCTTCTTTCGAACGCATCGGAATACAAATCCCTTTACCGGAGTCCCATAATAATGTCTGTTGGACAATCGTTTCGCCGCTTTCTAAAGCTTCTATTTGTTTCTCGATTTCATACTCCAATGCTTTTTCGACAAACCGGAACGAGTTCAGATTTTTCACTTCCCTTTTTGTTCCAAGCTTTACTTCTCCTTTTTTTCGCACCGAAACGTTAGCATCGCACCGTAAACTTCCCTCTTCCATATTGCCGTCGCAGATGCCGAGATAGGTCACAAGCTGGCGAATTTTATAGAGGTACTGATATGCTTCGTGCGGTGAGCGCATGTCCGGCTCACTCACAATTTCAATGAGCGGAACTCCGCAGCGGTTCACATCCACGAGCGTGTCGATATCCTGATCGTGTATCGACTTGCCAGCATCTTCTTCCATATGGATGCGTGTGATTCCGAGACGCCTGGTTGAGCCATCCTTCAGTTCAACATCCAGCCAGCCGTTGATGCAGATGGGCTCTTCGTACTGTGAAATCTGGTAGCCCTTCGGAAGATCGGGGTAGAAATAATTCTTCCGTGCAAAGATAGATTTTGGCGCGATCGTGCAATTCGTCGCCAATCCCATCCTCATAATATATTCCACATGATTCTTGTTCATCACCGGCAGCACTCCCGGCATTCCAAGGCAGATTGGGCACACATTCGAGTTCGGCTCGTTCCCAAATTTCGTTGAGCAGCTGCAGAATGTCTTCGACTTGGTTAAGAGTTGTGCGTGGACTTCAAGGCCGATGACCGGTTCGTAATTTTCATTCCAGAGCATAAAAAAGTCTATGAGATAATGAGTATTTGAGTCAATGAGATAAAGGAAAAACAGTTAATGAAAAAACTTATGCAGTAATTGCACGTGTTACTTTCTGAGCCGCTTCTTTTAAGTTGTGTGCAACCAAGAATTTCAATCCGGAGTTTTGCAGAATCTCTGCAGCGAGTTCTGCGTTCGTTCCGGCAAGACGAATAACAATCGGAATCTGCACATCAATTTTCTTTGCCGCTTCAACCACACCGGTTGCAACACGATCGCATCGTACAATCCCGCCGAATATGTTAATGAGAATCGCTTTCACATTTTCATCTTTGAGGATGATCTTGAATCCCGCTTCTACGGTTTGCGCATTTGCCCCGCCGCCGACATCGAGAAAGTTTGCCGGCATCCCGCCTGCGAGCTTGATAATATCCATCGTCGCCATCGCAAGTCCGGCACCGTTCACCATACAGCCTACATTCCCGTCGAGTTTAATATAATTAAGATTTGAAGCTGATGCTTCGACCTCCAGGGGGTCTTCCTCATCGATATCTCTTAAATTCTCATAGTCCGGATGACGGAAGAGAGCATTATCATCAAAGTTAATTTTTGTATCAAGCGCAATGACATGCCCTTCCTGTGTAATCACAAGCGGATTGATTTCCGCCAGCGATGCATCGGAAGCTTCGTATGCTTTGTACAGCGCCATGAGAAATTTTACGCCGTTCTTTAGTGCATCGGCTGTCAAGCCGAGGCGAATACATAGAGAACGCGCTTGAAATTGCTGAAGTCCAACAGTTGGATCGACTGCTTCTTTTAATATCTTCTCCGGAGCCTCCGCGGCAACTTTCTCGATCTCCATTCCGCCTTCCGTGGAAACCATCACAACGTTTTGTGCACGTTGACGATCAAGTGTAATACCGACATACAACTCACGAGCGATATTCATCCCCTGTTCAACAAGAATCCGTCGGACGATACGCCCTTCTGGACCAGTTTGATGCGTAATGAGTCGCATCCCGAGAATTTCTCCCGCTCGCTCACGGACTTCTTCGAAACTTCGTGCAAGCTTCACACCGCCGCCCTTGCCGCGGCCGCCGGCATGAATCTGCGCTTTCACAACCCACATGCTGCCGCCGATTTTTTCTGCAATCTTCACTGCTTCATCAATGGTGAAGGCAACTTCTCCTTTTGGTACGGCAACACCATATTTTTTAAGAATCTCTTTTCCCTGATATTCGTGAATCTTCATAAAAGACTCCGTCTCTTCGTATGAACTACATTCCCGTTTCGTCAAACTGTATCACTGCCTGCGATGAGCGCCAATCATATATAACTTCCATGGCTTGGAGATATTCCGGAATCGGTACAAATACTTTTGCAGGTTTATTAATATTGCTGCGTGAGATTGGCGAATCACCGCCGCCATCCCATACAAAACCGATCGAGTTAAAATTTTGACAGAGAACTTTATGGCCGGTCGATTCCAGCAGGGATTTTACCAATTCTGCATCTGCAACTTCAGTGGACCGAAATACTTCAGCCCAATCCTCCTGCACTTTTGCTTTGCGATGTGCCTGGCAAAAAGTGCGCCCGGCAACTTTCACTCCACAATCTTCACAGCATACTTTTCGACAGATAATACACACACCTATCGCTGATTCCTGCAAATGTTCATCACAAAAAACTTCTCCAGCTTCGGCAAACAACACACCGCAATGAGGACAGAAATCGCTGTCAACTGTAACCTCATCTCCACAGTAATGGCAATTGATTAATTCAGACATTTATATTTTCCGGTTGTAGATTTTCGATTTGAAAATCATCAAATCGCCCATCTCAAAATCTCTCAATCTCACTTGACTTTCTCCGACAACGCTTTTGCCTGCATAAAGAGGAGTAAATAATCTCTTCCACCTGCTTTTGAATCTGTGCCGGACATATTAAATCCGCCAAACGGATGCACACCAACGAGCGCTCCGGTGATCTTACGATTCACATAGAAATTTCCAACGTGGAACACTTTCTTCGCTTTACCAATTTTCTTTCTGTTCCTTGTCCACACACCGCCGGTAAGTCCAAACTCGGTATTGTTTGCTATCTCAAGTGCGTGATCGAAATCTTTCGCTTTGATAACGGCAAGCACCGGTCCGAAAATTTCTTCCTGTGCAATCGTCGCCATCGGATTGACCACAGCAATCACGGTCGGCTGTATGAAATATCCTTCTCCCGCCGCTTTGGCCCCGCCACAAATCAAATAACCGCCTTCTTGTATCCCTTTCTTAATATAAGAAAGAATTTTCTCTTCCGAACTCTTATTAATAACCGGACCCATATAGTTTGCCGGGTTATCTGATTTACCAATTGTAAGCTTGTCCACCTTGGTTTTCAGAATTTCGAGAAATTTGTCGTACACTTTTTCTACCACGATGAGGCGCGAAGCCGCAGAACATTTCTGCCCTTGAAAACCGAACGCAGACACCATCGCCGCTTGCGCCGCTGCATCGAGATCCGTTTGATCATCGATCACGATGGAATCTTTCCCGCCCATTTCAATAATTACACGCTTCAGCCATTTTTGTCCGGGCTGCACTTTCGCTGCCAGTTCATTAATGTGTATGCCGACTTCCTTCGATCCGGTGAAAGACACAAAACGCGTCTTCGGATGCCCAACCAGAACATCACCGACCGATGCACCGGAACCGGTAACAAAGTTGATCACACCCGCCGGCAAACCGACCTCACGCATCAGATTAAAAAACATCCAGCCGGTCAATGGGGAATCACTGGAGGGTTTCAACACCACAGTATTGCCCGTGACGACAGCGGCAGAAGTCATGCCGGTAAGAATCGCCAGTGCAAAATTCCACGGCGGCACAACAACCCCGACACCGAGCGGGATATACCACAATTCATTCTTTTCACCCGCATATTTTGTAATCGGCTGCTTTGCGGCAAAGCGGAGCATTTCGCGCGCATAAAACTCGAGAAAGTCGATCGCCTCGGCTGTATCTGCATCTGCTTCGGGCCAGGTCTTGCCAACTTCATAGATCATTACCGCACTAAACTCATGCTTTCTTTGACGCATCAGCTTCGCAGCTTTGAATAAATATTCGGCGCGTTTCTTCGGATCAATCCATTTCCAATCATCGAACTTGGCAACCGCGGTCTCGATTGCTTTATTTGCCAATTCCGGATTTGCCTTCGAGAATACTCCAACTATTTCGCCCGGCCGCGAGGGGTTGATGGATTTCAGTTTATCATCTGTGAAAATTTCTTCTCCGCCGATAACAAGCGGATATTCTTTACCCAGCATCGCCTTAACTTTGGCTAATGCTTTTTCCATCGCTTTCCGATTAACCGGTTTGGAAAAATCGGTCGGCGGCTCATTCTTAAAAGGTTTGATCGGCATAGTAATACTCCGGTTACAAAGAACTAACAACAGCGCCTGAATACATAATTCTTTGTCTCATATACTCAACTTCTCTTATACTCATCTGCTCATAGGCTCATCAACTCATATACTTTAATAACTTAGTGATTTTTTGGAATAGTTGCCTTCAGGAAATGAAAACCTTTTCATCTTTCGTCTACTGATTAAACCGAAAGAATTCCGTATTTTTATGAAGTGTTGAACAACAAACAAAACTGTTATTTTATCTTTGATACATCGATCTTTAAAAAATTTGCGAAGTTACTATTATGAATAAGCGTCTTGAACCAAAACTTTTTTCCATTCTCCGTAAAGGGTATTCTCTAAAAGATTTCACCTCCGATCTGACGGCAGGTGTCATTGTTGGCATTGTTGCGCTGCCGCTGGCGATTGCATTTGCCATCGCATCTGGTGTGAAACCCGAGCAAGGCCTTTACACTGCCATCATTGCTGGATTTTTTATTGCCATATTCGGCGGAAGCCGTGCACAAGTAAGCGGTCCAACCGGAGCTTTTATCGTAATCATCTATGGTATCGTACATCAGTACGGCTACAGTGGCTTGATGATCGCAACCTTCCTTGCTGGAGTAATGCTTGTAGTGATGGGTATCGCGCGCGCGGGTGTATTCCTAAAATTTATTCCCTATCCTGTTGTTGTCGGATTCACCAGCGGAATCGCGCTCATTATTTTCTCCTCACAAATGCGTGATTTCTTTGGCTTGCAGATGGACGATGTGCCAGCTGAGTTCATAGATAAATGGATGGCATACGGAGAAAGCATCGCTACAGTTCACTTGCCGAGTCTCCTTGTCGGATTAGGTTCGCTTATTATTATTATACTTTGGCCGCGTGTAACAAAACGCATTCCTGGTTCACTCATAGCATTACTGATTGCCACAACGGTAGTAGCTATCTTTCGTCTGCCTGTTGAAACAATCGGATCGCAGTTCGGCGGTATGCCGAGTCATTTTCCTTCACCGCACATTCCACAGATAAGCTGGAAGTTAGCTACTAAAATGTTTTCGCCCGCCATTACGATCGCGTTACTTGCCGCTTTGGAATCGCTCCTCTCTGCTGTCGTTGCTGATGGAATGCTTGGCACGCGTCACCGTTCCAATATGGAATTGATAGCGCAAGGCATCGGCAATATTCTATCGCCAATATTCGGCGGTATTCCAGCAACAGGCGCCATCGCGCGCACCGCGACAAATATACGAAACGGCGGCCGCACACCGGTTTCAGCAATCATTCATTCTCTCGTACTTTTACTCATTCTTCTTGTTGCAGGCAAATGGGCAGCGCTCATTCCCATGTCGGTGCTTGCCGCTATTCTCATCTATGTCGCCTACACGATGAGTGAGTGGCATTCATTTGTGAAACTCCTTCGCGGGCCGCGAGGTGACGTTGTCGTCTTGGTATCAACATTTTTGCTTACTGTGTTCATCGATCTGACCGTTGCTATTCAAGTCGGAGTTGTATTTGCGGCATTCCTCTTCCTGCAGCGCATGTCGAATGCAACACAAATCGGCCTTATCACAAAAGATTTGAAGGACGAAGAAAAGGAAGAAGAAGAACCGACATTAGCACGACGGAATGTACCTGCCGGTGTTGAAGTGTTTTCTATTAGCGGTTCGCTCTTCTTTGGTGCCATTGAACAATTCCGCGATGCTGTCCAGCGCATTGAGAAAGCGCCGAAAGTGCTCATCCTTGAAATGCGCAACGTCATCACGATCGATGCAACGGGACTTCAGGCATTGGAAGATTTATTGAAACGTCTTCGGAAAGGAAAGACCGCCCTTCTGCTCGTCGGTGTGCATGCACAGCCGCTGTTCGCAATGCAGCGGTCGCAGTTTGTTGATACGATTGGCGAAGACAATCTCATCGGCAGTCTCGATGAAGCCCTTGCCCGCGCAGCAGAAATTATTGCACTAAAGAAACCAGTCACAACCTAAAGTATGTTGATGCTCAGATTGAAAGCTATCTTTCCAATTCTGGTGTTCTTTACTTTACAAAGTGCAACTGCACAAACCCATATTTCTTTTTCCACAAGCGACAGTATAACTCTTGCCGCCAATCCAAATCTCCAAGCAAGCGGACTTCATCGATTTCTTTTCGGCTCGTTCTGGCGTGATGTCTGGGCAACGCCGGTAAATGTAAGGATTCTTTATACGGATGATTCCATCGGCAAAGCATATTCTTTCACTCCGTTCGATCAAGATTCTATTCTATCACTCCCTATCGAACTTGCAGAGTTGCTGCCGAAAAATATTGTGATCGATCAAATCAGTGCATTGAATCCGTTTGCATCAATCATAGTCGTTCCAATTCTCCGTGCCGTTAATCTTCCTTATCGAGAAAATCAACTCGCTGCACTTTCCGAAAAGGGGCATTTTGAGAAAGAGAGTTTGCAGGTGAACACTCGCCTTGGAATTCTTGAAGAACCATGGCGTAATATTCCTTTCAATGAATATGATTCTATTTCATATAAATTTGTCGGCACTCTACAAATGCTGGATTCGCTGGAAGAGAACAATCATACCTGCGTTGATGAACTCCAATATTTGAAAGCCCGCTTCATTGACATTCTCCTCGGTGACTGGGAGCGTTCGGCAAATCAATGGCAATGGGTCAGTGTTTATAAGGATGGACGCACTATCTGGAAACCTGTACCACTCAATCATCAGCGGGCTTTTATCCGGCTGAACGGTATCCTTCCCACTATCGCAGATATGGCTCTTCCACAATTAGAACATTGCGGTGAGAATATTTCCGGCATCGACAATCTCACGCTCACAGGACGATCTCTTGATAGAAGGCTTCTGGTCTCTTTTACCAAGCAAACATGGGACTCGCTGGCACTCTGGATTCAATTCCAGATATCTGATTCAGTTCTCTTGCAGGCTCTTAGACAACTTCCTATTTCAATTTTTGAAAAAGAAGGGACAAAGCTTTTCCATCTTCTTCAATCGCGACGAGCACAATTGCCGAAAGCTGCTGAGGAATTTTATAAGCTGTTGTCGGCAAACGTGGAGTTGCATGGCAGCAACAAAGCAGAACGCGCAGAGATACACCGGATAGGACGACACATCGTATCTGTAACAATATTCGATCGCGAGGATACAACGCGAACACAACTCTTTCAAAGAGTATTTCATGATGACTACACGGAAGAAATTCGAATCCTGCTCCTTGGCGGCGATGACATCATCACTCTGGAAGGCGAAGAAAGCAGTACCATCAAAATCATTATTGATGGCGGCGACGGAAAAAATGAACTTATAGATAAGACCAAGAATAGAAATATATTTGCCTCTTTGAATCCACTTTCGCCGCGTGGAACGATCTACTATACGAGCGATCCGGAATTTCGCATAACGTCACACAGCGACATTCAAATTATTCATGATCAAGCAAGCAACGTTTCAGGTGAACAAAACAAACCGATGCGCCTTTCATATCGCGACTGGGGCAGCGAATGGAGTTTCAGTCCGTGGTTCGATATCAATCCGGACGACGGCCTCTTTATAGGCGGTGGGCCGGTGTATACACGATATGAATATCATATGGATCCTTATGCACAACAAATGAGTGTACGCGCCGGATTGGCAACCCGTACCAATCGGTACCGACTTGACGCCGCTGGAGAATTCCGAGATTGGTTCCGTGGCATCCGCACATTTCTCCAACTCCATGCATCTCAGCTCGATTTCTCAAATTTCTTTGGCCCCGGAAACGAGACCCATTATAATCAATCGCTCGATAATGCAGGTTTCTATAAAGTCGACCAACGGCAGTTTTTTCTCCATGGTGCACTTGATTTTACACTTATGCCTTATGTCACCACACAAATCGGCAGTACTCTGAAACTCATTGATAATAATCCACAGCATGGTACCTTATTAGACTCCTTGAAGCTCCCTCTCTATAATAGAAGTCTCACCTTCCTCAATTTAAATGCTCACATTCAAACAGATACTCGAAATAGTAGGGAGCTGCCAACAAAAGGAATGTACCTGTTCGTGGAAACCTCATTCGTTCCTAGTCTTCTAGATAATGAACACTCGTTTTACATGTTACAAAGCGAAGTACGAACATACTATACCATGAAAGAAATTCCATCTGTAACCGTCGCGTTTCGAGCTGTCGGTGAAAAACTATGGGGGGAGCATCCTTTTTTTGAATCAGCATTTCTCGGTGGGAACGAATCACTTCCAGGATTCGAGCGCCAACGTTTTTCCGGAGATGCCTCTATTTTTGGCAGTGTAGAAATCCGTGCATCAGTAACTCGGATTCCCTTTATCGTTCCATTATGGTCAGGTATTTCTACATTTGCAGAAACCGGCCGTGTATTCCTCACTGGCGAACACTCCAATCGTTGGCACAATGTCATCGGCGGCGGACTATGGTTCTCCATTATCAAGCCTGAATATATCGCTAATTTCTCTCTCGCACGTTCGGAAGATAAGATCGCATTCTATGCAACGACGGGATTCATGTTTTGACCATTCTTCACCATTGATTATATTGAATCTATGATGATACTGCAGCACCTTAAAAAAAAACACGAAAAAAGGACTCAGGATATTCTTCAACTGCACCGCGCCGGCGCCGGAGGAATTCAAGTTGCGCTTGCGCTCACACAACGACTTGATACACTTCTCCAAACGATCTATCAACAACTCGAAAATATTTCTGGGCATTTGACAGTTGTTGCTTTGGGAGGATACGGCAGAAAAGAATTATGTTTTTTCTCTGATACCGATGTGATGTTTCTTATCGCCGAGGAACGCTTCCGAGATTATACCACGCCCATTGTACAGGAATTTCTGCATCAGCTTTTGGACATTGGCCTCGATGTCGGTCACAGTTTTCGCACGACGCATGAATGTGTCACGCTAGCGGGAGAAGATATTGAGTCATGGATGTCACTCATCGAAGCACGCTATGTTTGCGGTGATCAAGAAACATTCACAAAATTCCAGACTGCATTGAAACAAAAAATCCGAGAAGAAGATCGGGTCGCTTTTGTACACAGGGTATCGGAGATGCAGCACGCTCGCCATAAGAAATATGGGAGTTCTTCAAAATTACTGGAACCGAATATCAAAAATAGCGCTGGAGGTTTACGAGATATTCATTCTGCACTTTGGATGATGCGAGGAACAGGTGCGATCCCACTTCCCAAAACTCTTCGTTCAACAGAAACGGCGATTCTTCATCTTCTCAAGTCACCGCTTGTCAAGCAACAATTCACTTCATCATTTCTCACAGAGTCACGAATTGCCTTTGATACTCTTCTCCGGGTACGCAACGAGATGCATCTCCAATCCAAAGCGCTCCACGATACGCTTGAATTTGGTCTTCAGCCGCGCATTGCTTCGCATCTGCGTTATCGGGCGAAGTCGAAAAGAACGCAAGTTGATCGTTTTATGCAGGACTATTATATTGCATCGAAGACAGTAGCTCTCTTCTGCTCACGGATCCTTGATTGGGCAAACCACCGTTGGCCTGCGGAAGCCTCAAAGACAAAAACAACCAAGATCGGCAGCACATTTATTCTTCGTGATGGACGCATTCATTGTGCAAAACGCAGCATACATATCACCAATGAAATTCTCCTCAACGCGTTTTTACTGAGAAGCGAACGGCGTATGGAATTTTCTTACGCATTAGAAGATGCCATTCATAGGCGCTTGCATTCCTTGAGACCTTTGAAGACGCAAACAGAAACAAATCTCTTCCGGCTTCTTCTCCACCGGCCGAATGGTGTAGCCAATGCACTTCATAAAATGAATGATCTTGGATTACTTGAACGATGGATACCGGAATGGAAACCAATGGTATCATTCTTCCAGCATAACCAATACCATTTTTATACTGCCGATGAACACACATTGATTGTTCTCGCCAATGCTGAAGCACTCGAACAGTCTTCCTCCTCCTTTGGGAATGTATTTCGTTCCTTGCCTCGAAGAGATACATTGTATCTTGCATGTTTGTTTCATGATATAGCAAAGCCTTCCCTCCTTGGAAAGCATGAAATCAAGGGAATACCGATCGCCCGGCGATTTCTCCAACGTATTATGTACGACGATCTCATCGATGACGTTTCATTCCTTGTCCGTCATCATCTTCTCATGGAACAGATCGCATTCCGCCGCAACCTCAACGATCCGCAAACCATTATCGATTTTGCACACATGTTCGAACGCATAGAACAACTCGATTATTTATATGTATTGACCTATGCCGATCTTTCAGCAGTGAATAAGAACGTCTGGACAGAATGGAAAGAACTTCTTCTTTGGGAACTATATCGAAAAGCCAGGAATATCTTGGAAGAGCGGATGACAAGCGAGCAGGTTCACGAACGCTCTATGCAACAAGCAGAAGCGACACGTGCCGATATTCTTCGGAGCCTCATTCCAGAATTCCCTCCCGAAGAAGTAGACACACATCTTGCACTCTTTTCGGATACATCATACCTTGCAATGTTCAAACCCGAAGAGATTGCTCAACATCTTCAGGCAATCCGTACAGACGATCAGGCCACAGTGCTTTTTCAGCAATCCGGCAGTTTCACCGAAGTTACATTTATCTCCCGCGATTCTCCCGGTGTGCTTTCAAAGTTTTGCGGTGTACTGACAGCAAATGATGCAAACATTTTTGATGCGCAGGTATTCACCCGGCGTGACGGTATCGTCATAGACAAATTTCGGGTAGTGGAATTTGTCTCGCATATCCCTCTTTCGGAAGAACTGTGCGAACGAATCTCTCACAATATCAAAGAAGTTTCAGAAGGCCGTGTTGAAATTTCAAAGTTGATGGAGCGCCACCGAATGCGATGGAAACGCCGCACTCAGCCAATGAATCTGAATGTTCGTTGCGATGTGGAGTTTGAGGATCATCCAAAGTTCACTATTATTGATGTTTATGCACCGGACACACTTGGCTTTCTCTATCGTCTCACAGAAACGATATCGCGACTTGGACTCAATATTACATTCGCAAAGATTTCCACACGCGTCGACGGTATCGTTGATTCGTTCTATTTGCTGGATAACGACGGAAAAAAACTTGATAATCCGGAACGAAGAGAGCAAGCGAAACAAGAAATTCTCACAACCATTCGAAGTCTGTCTAAATCGGAATTAGTACCATCAACAATAACTTAAATGATCATGAATAATACACAACCTATTGGTGTATTTGATTCCGGTATTGGCGGCATGACTGTGGTGCGTGCATTAATGCAGCACCTGCCGCATGAAAACATTGTATACTTTGGCGACACCGCGCGCGTTCCCTACGGCCCAAAATCGCCGCAGGTCGTGCGCGAGTATGCACTGCAAGATACCGATGTCCTGCTTCAACATGATGTCAAACTTATCGTCATCGCATGCAATACAGTTTCTGCAGTTGCACTCGATATTGTGCAGAAACGTGCGAAGATACCGGTGGTTGGCGTGATCCTTCCGGGAGCAGAGGCAGCTGTCCAGGCTTCAAAAAAGAAACGGATTGGTGTCATTGGAACATTGGGCACGATTTTTAGTAACGCCTATACGAATGCCATTCGCCAGCTCAATCCAGCAATCAAAGTATTCGGACAACCATGTCCGCTTTTTGTCCCTCTTGCTGAAGAAGGTTGGACTGACCATAAGGCGACTGAATTGATCGCCAAGGAATATTTGTTTCCTTTGACTCTTGAGAAAATTGATACGCTCGTGCTTGGATGCACGCATTATCCCATCTTGCGGAAAGTCATCAATAAGGTGTTGCACAACGACGTCATGCTGATTGATTCCGGAGAAGCCACCGCTGTCATTGTGAAGAACATGCTGACAGAATTACATTTAGAAAATACGAGCACTATGAAACCCAACTTACAGTTTTTCGTCAGCGACGTACCGCATAAGTTTGCGGAGATAGGCGAACGATTTCTCGGTACAACGCTTGGTAAAGTGCATCGTGTTGAAGGATTTTTGAGCTAAAGTCAAAAAAAATCCATACGGCATTTCTTTTTCAAAGAGCGATTGGAATTCTTGTCGGTAAATCAAGAAAATTATTATGAACGCATCTGTTTGACGATGGACAATACTTCTTACATTTTTTTGGATTTCGTATATTTGAATAACCATTCTGAATCGATAGAAGAGGTAAGATATGGACAATGTATCCATACTTCCGGCAAATAGTATCGGAAGAAATTTCATTCCAAAAGAATTTATTCCAAGCGGCAAAGACGAGTATTGCCACCGCAACACACAAGTTCCGTGGCCGCAAAATCGGTGGCGCCGTCTGCGGACAGACGAAGTGGAATTGCTTGTCCAAAACAACAATACATCCGACAACTGGAATGAAATTTTCGTCACAGACCCATTCGATCCAAAGAGAATCAAGAACACTGCTTTTTTCGGTCTAGTCCGGATTGGACATATCCAAAACGTACTTCTCGAACATCATGATCTGCAGGTACCGGTTGGAATCACGAACAGTACCATCATCGCCTGTGATATTGGAGATAACGTAGCTATTCATCACGTACAGTATCTGGCACATTACATCGTCGGTGACCAATGCATGCTGCTCAACATCGCCGAAATGCATACTACGAACTATGCAAAATTTGGAAACGGCATTATTAAAGAAGGGGAACCAGAAGACGTCCGTGTATGGCTTGAACTCATGAATGAAGCCGGCTGCCGCCGCGTGTTGCCGTTCGATGACATCATTCCGGCAGATGCCTACCTCTGGGCAAAGTATCGAGACGATATTGTCTTACAAGAAAAACTTTTAATCATAACACAAAACAGTTTTGATAACCGCCGTGGATTCTATGGTACAGTTGAGAATCAATGCGTGATTAAGAACTCCGGTACTCTCAAAGATGTGAAAATCGGCTCACATTGTTATATCAAAGGTGCTAACAAGCTCAAGAATCTCACGATTCACTCTTCCGAAGCCGAGCCAACACAAATTGGAGAAGGAGTTGAACTCGTCAACGGCATTATCGGTTACGGGTGTCACATCTTTTACGGTTCCAAAGCAGTTCGATTCATCATGGGCAACAACTCCAATCTCAAATACGGAGCCAGGCTGATCCATACTTTCCTCGGAGACAATTCCACAATTTCGGGATGTGAAGTACTGAACAATCTCATTTTTCCAGCGCACGAACAACATCACAACAATTCATTTTTAATCGCTTCAGTTGTTTTAGGACAGAGCAACGTTGCCGCCGGAGCTACTATCGGCTCTAATCACAACAGCAGAGCCAATGATAATGAGGTTCAAGCAGGCCGCGGGTTTTGGCCGGGATTGTGTTCCAGCATCAAGCATTCTTGTCGATTCGCATCATTTGTGTTGCTATCCAAAGCAGACTATCCGGCAGAGATGGATATCCCGCTGCCGTTCTCTTTGCTGAACAACAACGCAGCGAAGGACGAGCTTGAAGTGCTGCCGGCTTTCTGGTGGCTGTACAATATGTATGCGCTCGCGCGAAATACATGGAAATTCCAGAACCGGGACAAGCGAAGAAACAAAATCCAGAATATTGAATTTGATTCGCTCGCACCTGACACGGTTGAAGAGATGTTTCATGCTCGCCACATCTTAGAAATCTGGACAGCGAAAGCCAAACTTCGCCAACAGAGTTCTTCAATCAAGAACGATGAAAAAGAACTTACCCGAATGGGTCGAGAACTCCTTTCCGGAGCAGAAAAAGAAATTGTCCAGTTAGACATTCTCGGCGAAAACATGGAAAAGTCAGATCGGAGAATTGTCATTCTCAAAGCACATAAGTCTTATCATGCATATGCAGATATGATTCATTATTACGCTGTGAAGAACCTGCTGGACTATCTGAAAGTCAATCCCAGCAATACGTTTGCAGTTATGTGCAAGACATTGAGAGGCAACCGCCAAACAAAATGGATAAACCTTGGCGGACAACTGATTCCGGAAAAAGATGTAGATCAGATCCGGTCGGATATCGGATCAGGAAAGCTTGCCGGATGGAAAGATATTCATGATCGATATAACACATTGTGGCAACAGTATCCCCTTGAAAAGCAAAAACATGCTTTTGCTTCCCTCTGTGCTTTGCTCGGAACAGATGATCTGACACGAGAACAATGGAATACTGCACTCGATCGAGCGATGACCATACAGGAATTCATCCGTGATCAAGTGTACATCTCCCGGAAAAAGGATTATGACAACACATTCCGACAGAACACGTACCGAAATATGGCAGAGATGACTGCTGCTATCGGTACTATTGAAGACAATAGCTTTATTAAACAAGTGCGAAACGAAGCAGAAGAGTTTAAAAAACATATTGAAAAAATAAAAAAGCAAAATTAAAGAGAGATCAGTTATCAATCCGAAGGATGCGAAATATTCCAAATTTTTACTGGTTCAGGAAATGATGGATACCGTTGGTGTGGTAAAGAATTTTAATCCAAACCAAACGCAACAGATTGCACAAAAGGTTAAATCTATTGGTAAACTGTTTCTTACTGGTGAAGGATCCAGCCGCATCTTCCCCGCCAAGAACGCCATCCGAAAAGCTCTTCGATGGGGAATGGATCTTCGTATTGCAACTGATGGTTCTCGACAATCAGCACAATACGATCTTTCAAAATTTGCTGTGTTCTGTTCTTCGAACTCCGGCAGGACCAAAGAGGTTATTACGTTGGCAAAGAAATTGGCCGCTGCTGGAAATGAAAATCGGTTCGGTCTCTCTGCCAATAAAGGAACTCTTTTAGAGCAAACCTGCAAAGAAACGTTTGTGCTCACGTGCGGATGGGAGCAAGCCGTTCCTGCTACAAAAAGTGTCGTTGAACAAGCTCTTTTCTATGAATCCATTCTCTGGCATATCGTTAGTAGGAAAGAATTTGTCTCTGCAGATCTATCAGGCAAGATCGAACAAGCTCTCACTATGACGATCGATCCGGCTATCATCCAGGCCGCAGTGAAAGCATCAACAATTTATTTTGCCGGATATAATGATGGCGTGGCTGAAGAATTGACTCTTAAGACAAATGAAATCACCAGAAAGAAATCAGATTATCTCGAAGGCACTTATGCTGTGCACGGCATTGAAGAGGTCATGAATTCAAACGACATAGTTTTTATCGTGGATCCTATTGATGAGGAAATAGAGAAATTCCAGGAAGTGCTGGTTAAAGGTGTAGGACTGAAAGTCGTAGCCATTGCAAACCGGAACACTCCACTTACAACTATCCAGGTACCTGATGCAGGCGAATTGACTCCCTATGTTTATCTCTGTGCGGGTTGGAATCTGTTAGTAGAAATTGGCATATCCATCGGCATTAATCTGGATAAACCAGAACGCGCACGCAAAGTTGGGAATGAGTTTGTTCAATAGCGCGTGACATTTCTAGATATCTCAAACAACGAAGTGCAGTTTAGGATATTTGTAATCTTGTCGCGATGAGTGGCCGTTGACGCAACTTCTTTCCTGATTACTGTGTTAGAACTTAATAAGTTAAGGTTTCAATGAGAGATTATCAACAACCATGACGATGTGAACAAATGGCGAGACTGAATAACACAAAAATTCAACAAGAACTGAAACATTTGTCGGGTTGGGTAAAACGAAGGATCGAGATAAGAAAAAAATTCGAATTCAAAGATTTTGTTCGGGCGATGGGTTTTGTCAACTCAGTTGCTTTACTCGCGGAGCGCGCAAATCACCATCCAGATATCGACATTCGATGGAATAAGGTTCTGCTCGTACTTTCTACACATAGTGAGGGTGGAATCACCAAGAAAGATATTGCATTGGCAAAGGAAATCCAATCCCTTCTGAAATAATCTCCCTTCATCGTTGTATCTGTAAGAAAACAACCTTCAGTAAATTGCGCCTTATACGAGTTCTTCGTATCTTTTCAACAATCACAAACAAAGCACAACACCAATGAAACTGCCCAAGGAACAAATCCTCGACATTTTCAGGGAGACAAAAGCGCTCCTGGAAGGTCATTTTCAACTCACTTCAGGTTTGCACAGTCCGCAATATTTCCAATGTGCCCGCGTACTACAATTTCCCAAGCATCTCCACCTCCTCTGCGGAGAAATTGCGCGGCACTTTGAATACAACGAAGTCGAAGTTGTGCTCTCACCTGCGATCGGTGGTATCGTTGTTGGAACAGAAGTCGGTCGAATGTTAAACGCCCGCACTATTTTTGCCGAACGGAAAGACGGCAAAATGGAATTGCGCCGCGGATTTGAAATCATCCCGGGTGAACGCGTTCTTGTTGTTGAAGATGTTGTAACAACCGGCGGTTCCACGAAAGAAGTAATCGACCTTGTCAATAATGCAAAAGGAAGTGTTGTCGGCACCGGGTGTATTGTCGATAGAAGCAACGGTAAAGTAGAATTTAATACGAAACAATTCGCTGTTTTGTTAATGGAAACAGTGGCTTACGAGCCGCAGGAGTGCCCCATGTGCAAATCCGGAAGCACGGCAGTGAAACCGGGAAGCAGAGGAAATTATTAAAATAAAACCCATTCCGAATGTCTCTGCCAAAAACGATTAAATCCGAACGACTGTACCATGGACGAATCTTTGATCTTGTTATCGAAGATATGGAAGAACAGGATGGAAATATTCGCAAGTGCGAAATAATTTCTCATCCGGGCGGAGGCGTTGTTATTCCGTTGCTTGACAATGGCAACGTCCTTCTTGTGAGACAATATCGGTATCCGCATAAAAAGTTCGTACTGGAAGCTCCCGCAGGAAAACTTGAGCCGAATGAAGATCCTCTGGACTGTGCAAAACGTGAACTCATGGAAGAGACTGGGTATAGTGCAGAAAAGTTCGTGAAATTGACTGCGATGTACACAACCCCTGGATTCTGCAACGAAGTGCTGCATGTCTATCTCGCCACCGGGTTGAAAAAATCCGAGCTCGGACAAAATCTAGATGATGGCGAGCAAAGCCTTACCGTTGAATCACTCCCGCTGACGCAATCAATCGAGATGATTACAAAGGGAGAAATTGTGGACGGTAAAACGATTGTGGGAATATTGTTGGCAGAACGAAAGATGAAGCAAAGCCTCCATCATTGAGCTTTTGAGCCGATAATCCAATTATGAACATTGTTGAGTCAATACGGAAAAAACGCGAAGGCGGATCGCTCAGCGAAGAAGAATTCCGCTTTCTTATTACCGGTTATGTCCAAGGTGAAATTCCGGATTACCAGATGTCCGCATTCCTGATGGCATGCTATTTCCAGGGAATGAGCCGGGAAGAAACATCGAGCTTTACACGATTGATGCTGCACTCCGGTGAAGTAGTTGATCTTTCAGAAATCCCCGGCATCAAAGTAGACAAACATTCCACCGGTGGCGTTGGTGATAAAGTATCGCTCATTCTCGCACCATTGGTTGCAGCGTGCGGTGTGCCTGTCCCAATGATTTCCGGTCGCGGCCTCGGGCACACAGGCGGTACACTCGATAAATTAGAATCTATTCCCGGCTTCCGCACCGATTTGACGATTTCTGAATACAAGCGTGTCATTCATGATGTCGGAGTCGTGATGATCGGACAGACGAAAGAAATTGCGCCTGCAGACAAGAAAATGTACGCTCTCCGTGATGTAACGGCGACTGTTGAATGCATCCCGCTTATTGCCGGAAGCATTATGAGTAAAAAATTGGCTGAGGGGATCGATGCATTAGTATTAGATGTCAAAACCGGACGCGGCGCATTTATGCAAACACATGAGCGCTCGATGGAGTTAGCAAAAACGCTGGTCGACATTGGTAATGGATTTGGAAAAGAAACCATTGGCTTCATAACCAATATGAATCAACCGCTCGGTGTCGCTATCGGCAATTGGCTGGAAGTGGTCGAGGCAGTGGGATGCTTACGCGGAACAATCGGGAATAACGATACATCAGCAGATTTAATGGAAGTGACCTATGTGCTTTCCGGTGCAATGGTCTATCTCGGAAAGAAAGCTGAGTCGATTGAAGAGGGAATTGAGAAATGCAGGAAAAGGATTGCCGATGGTTCTGCATATCGCAAACTGCTCGACCTCATTCGTGCACAAGGAGGAAACGTTGACGCGATAGAAAATCTCGAGCGCTATCCTCTTCCGAAGTTTGCCATAGAAATCAAATCCGGTGAACGCGGGTTTATCGGCGAGATAGATTCCTTTGAACTTGGCATGACGAGCATTTCACTCGGTGCCGGCCGGGAAAAAATGGATGATATCGTTGATATGAAAGCGGGAATTGTTTTAAAAAAGAAAGTTGGTGACAGTGTAGATATCGGCGATTCACTCGCCATTTTCCATACTGATCGTGAAGATGTTCTTGCTGCCGCGCGTAGACGGATATTAAAGGCATTCAAGGTTTCACCTGCACAATCGGAGCGAACGCCTATGATTTTTGATATCGTTGATAAAAATGGTGTGAGGAAGTGGAATTGAACAAAAATAATTCTATTAATTTATCAATCCGTTTTTTGACAACTCAACTGCTCAACGGCTCAAAGACTCATCTACTTACCGGCTTTCTTCAACACTCCCACCATCTGTTCATGAATAACACCATTTGTTGCAAGCATTTGTTTGTTGTATACACTAGATGGAAATCCGCGATAATCCGTCCATTTGCCGCCTGCTTCTGTTACCAATAACACACCTGCCGCCATATCCCAAGGATTGAGCGATCCCTCCCAGAAACCATCGAAGCGGCCGCAAGCAACATACGATAAATCGAGTGCCGCCGAACCGAGCCGCCGTACCCCCTGCGCTTCAATAACAAAATTCCTGAAATGAGTTATATCTGGTTCAGGATTTTTGTTGACGGTATAAGGGAATCCTGTGACAACAAGGCTTTCAATCAATTTGGACGATTTCGAGACTTGAATACGTTTCTTGTTCAACCGAGCGCCTTTTCCTTTCTCAGCGGTAAAGAGTTCATCAAGATTAGGATCGTACACAACACCAAGCACGATCTCTCCTTTGTGTTCCAGTCCTATCGAAACACAGAAAGTGGGAAGACCATGAGTGTAGTTTACCGTTCCATCCAATGGATCGATGATCCATCGGTATTCAGATTTAATTTCTGCAGATCCTGACTCTTCACCAAGAAAGTCATGACTCGGAAAGTGTTTCTTGATTCTGCCGATGATTGTCTCTTCCGCCTTTTTGTCAATCTCAGTAACCAGATTGGTTTCCTGCCCTGCCTTTCGCTCAATATGGCGAATTCTTCCAACGTTCTTTTTGAGATATTTTCCTGCTTCAAGAGCGGCTTCAATTGCGATTTGTAACATGTTGTTCTCCTTTTTTCCTGTCATCAAGATATGAAATATTTAGTAACCTTCCGAAAGCATTGTCACTTTCCGAAAGTCTCTGAAGCTTAAATCGAGTGAACTTTCGGAAAGTTATGAAGGTTCTCCCATCTTCTTGCTTTTCGCGCATCTTCGGATTAAGTTAGTACAGAAATTGTATAGAAGAAGGACACACGTTGACTTTTCTTAATCCCTTTGTACTGTTCGGACTTGCTGCAGCGGCAATTCCTATCGTGCTTCATATCTTCAATCTCCGCAAGCTGCAGACGATTGAGTTCAGCACATTGTCGTTCCTAAAAGAATTGCAAAAAACAAAAATACGCAGACTCAAACTTCGGCAGCTACTTCTCCTCTTCCTCCGAACATTATTGGTGATTCTCATTGTCATGGCATTCTCTCGTCCGACAATGAAAGGATCACTCCCCGGCGGCTTAGCTGAACAAGCGAAGACAACGGCAGTAATTCTTCTTGACGACTCACAGAGCATGACTGCTAGCGATGAGCAAGGAGAACTTTTGCGGCAGGCAAAAAACTCTGCCGCATCAATTGTCAATCTCCTTAAAGACGGAGATGAAGTTTTCCTCGTAAAACTGTCGGACGTTCCTGCCGATGGAACAAAAGAGATACCATCGTCGCAGCGTAACCTCCCCGCGATTCGCAGTGCTCTCAAGGATATCAAGCCGTCATCTATTCACCGTACCATAGAAGATGCACTTCGCTTCGGATCCAGACTGCTTGCCTTATCGAAGAATTTTAACAAAGAAGTGTATGTCATCTCGGACTTTCAATCAGGATCGCTCGAATCAAAGTTGAACGTATCGAAAACTGCTGAACGACTTTTTGCAGCGACGACTCAATTTTTCCTCGTCCCGCTGGGTAAACGTGAACTGCAAAATGTTTCTGTAGAATCCATTGAAATTCCGAATGCAATTTTTGAAGTGAATAAACCCTTTGTCGTAAAAGCGAAACTGGTGAATCATGCCACTTCTGATGTGCAGAACCATGTGGTTAGTATTTATCAAGATGGAAACCGTGTGGCACAAAAAGGAGTTGACATTCGCGCAGGTCAATCAGTTGAGACAGACTTCACACTTGTTCCCAAACACGCGGGGTTTCTTGAGGGGACAATCGAACTGGAAGATGACGAACTCGAATTTGACAACAGGCGTTTCTTCACCGTGCATATTCCGGAAGAGTTCCGCGTCCTTCTTGTCGGGAATTCATCCGATCTTACATATCTCCGGCTTGCTCTGAGTACGAGGTTTTCTGACACCAGCGCCAGTCTAAAAATGACAGAGTCCTCATTGGACCGTTTATCGACATCGCTCTTGAGCAATACCGACGTCATAGTTCTTTCCAATCCGCCGGAACTGACATCGAGCCAAATGTCCATTTTAAAAACATATCTTCAAAATGGTGGCGGTGTATTGATCTTTCCCGGTGCTCATACGACAGTGAGCGCATTCAACATAAGCATTGCCGCTGCACTCGGTATCTCGACGATTGCTGCAGTTGACAGCCAATCCGGAACATCACAAGGAACCGGCTTATCTGTTGAATTCGAAAAAGTCGATCTTCGTCATCCGCTGTTTGCAGGAATGTTTGAAAAGGACGAAACAAAGCAGTCGGCAGGAACACTCCACAGCCAGCGAATTCTGGAATCGCCGCGCGTGCTGAAATCACTCCACTTCATACCGACTCCGCATTCAAAGACAGTGATTATACTTTCGAACGGATATCCTTTCTTGATCGAGGAACGCATTGGCAATGGCCGCGCCTTGGTGTTCAGTGTCTCTGCAAATACGGAATGGTCTGACCTCCCTTTAAAAGGGTTGTTTGTGCCGCTGATACATCGCTCGCTCGCATATCTTGTGCAAGAACCAACAACCGATCTTTCGTTGTTCGTTGGTGATGAAAGAACAATCCGCATTCGTACTTCGGTTGCACCTGCACTCACGGTAACGAAACCGGGAGGAATGGAAGTTCTTGTCAACACACAACAGCGGCCGACGGATAAGAGTATGCGTTTTTCTGACACAGATTTGTATGGTTTCTATACCGTTAAGTCGGGTAATTTCATAATCGACAAATTCGCGGTCAATATCGATCCCGATGAGTCCAATACGACTCCGTCAGACGAGAAACGACGGGAGAAAATGTTGATGCATCTTGGCATTGCCAGCAATGTCGTACATATGGTACATCAGCCGCAGGAAGTACAGCGCATGATTACTGAATCGCGTCTTGGTGCAGAACTTTGGAAACAGTTCCTCATCGCCGCGCTGCTCATCGCCGTTGTCGAAATGTTTATAGCACGAGATAGCAAACGATCTTTGACAACAGCATCCACACGCACAGATGGATAATCAAATACGCCTATGATTGAATTAGCCCAAGGTGGAAAAGAAAAATGCATTCTCGTCGGAATGCCTTCACGTCTTACTTCCAAAACAGAGGTTGACGAATCTCTCACTGAGCTCGCATTACTTGCTGATACAGCAGGAGCAGAAGTTGCAGGCAAAATAACACAGGATCGTGATCATCCTGAACCTGCAACGTTTATCGGAAAAGGAAAAGTCGAGGAGTTACACAAACGACTGCAAGAAGAAAAGATACCGCTAGTCATTTTTGACGATGATCTCACACCTGCGCAGGTACGAAATCTTGAGACCCTTCTTGAATGTAAGGTGGTCGACCGCAGCGGTTTGATTCTTGACATTTTCGCAACACGCGCAAAATCCAGCGAAGCGAAAACACAGGTAGAACTTGCACAGCTCGAGTATCTCCTGCCTCGCCTGACACGTCAATGGACACATTTGTCGAAACAATTTGGCGGCATTGGTACCAAAGGACCCGGTGAAACACAGATTGAGACGGACCGCCGGTTAATACGCACACGTATCAGTCATCTGAAAGAAAAGTTGGAACGCATTTCGCAACAGCGCGTAACGCAGCGTAAAGGACGGACAAAACATACACGCGCTGCGCTCGTTGGGTACACCAATGTTGGTAAATCTACGCTTTTGAACCTACTTTCCGGTTCCGATGTCTTTGTGGAAAACCGGCTCTTCGCAACGCTCGATCCGACAACGCGACTCGTCCCGCTCAATTCAGCCGTCTCTATTCTTATGACGGATACCGTAGGGTTTATCAAAAAGCTCCCACATCATCTTGTGGCGTCGTTCAAGAGTACACTGGAGGAAATAAACGAGGCGGACATTCTTTTGCATGTGGTGGATATCTCAAATCCGTTTTACGAGGATCAAATTAATGTCGTGCAAGAGACTCTAGAAGATCTCGGCGCAGGCGACACTTCAACTCTCATCGTATTCAACAAGATCGACCTACTCCAAGATCGAAGCATTATACCGACGCTTGCAGAGAAGCACCCGAATCGAGTTTTCATTTCTGCAACACGAGGAATTAATATCGTCGGACTTAAAGATGAAGTTGCCAAACTGCTGGAAAAGGAATTTACTATTGAAGAAATCGTCTTGCCAAACTCGCGTCAAAAGCTCATCGCGCAATTGTATGATATCGGCGAAGTACTGGAACGAACATACGAAGAGGAACGTGTGAAGATAAAGATTCGACTCCATAGACGGGAGCGGGAACGGTTTTTGCAGATGAAAAAATGATTAGTTGATAGCTCAGATTCAACACAGATTGTGGATGCCACAGATTATTTTGTCGGTGTAAATATCTTTCTTCTTATTTGAACGCTTTCACCAAAATTAATAAGTAGTCCGACTTCTATACCCGAAGATTTGAGATAGTTCAAGAGTTGATTTTCATGTGAACGATCAATCGCTTTATTCGCTTTGAGTTCAACAAGGACACTTCCTTCGATGAGTAAGTCGGCGATAAAATCACCAACAGGTTTGCCACCGTACATCACCGTCAAAGGTTTCTGTTGTTCTACACGCAACCCGTTTGTTCGTAACTCTTCTACCAAAGCATTCTCGTACACTTTTTCTTGAAATCCCTGACCTAAACGATTATGAACTTGAAATGCCGCACCAATGATCTTTTCGGTAAGATTACTTAATGGATACTCTTCTTTCGCCATACATCAATGCCTTTTCATAATTTTCCAATCAGCGAAATCTTGTATCAGTGAACAATCTGTGTCATCAATATAATCGCCTCAGCGCTCTTGTATCATTATTACCGTTTCCCCTTTGAAAAGCTTTTTCACTTCCTCTGCATCTGCCCTTGATCCGACGATATCTCCCCAATGCATGGGAATAAGAACTTTCGGCTTGAAGGTGTTGGCCGCTTCTGCTGCTTGTTGAGCTGTCATCGTATATGTACCGCCGCATGGCAGCAAGGCAATATCAGTTACGACTTTCCGCATCTCCGGGATAAAATCTGTGTCACCAGCGTGATAAATCTTTTGACCGTTCGATAATGTGATGATATACCCAACCCAATTGTTTTCTTTAGGATGGAATTTCTTGTCGAGATTATATGCCGGCACCGTCATTACTTTCAGACTTCCAACGGTGTAATTCTGTCCAGGAACGACGGTTACTGTTCCTTTGCCAATCTTAGATGTTACATCTTTCGTGGCAACGATTATCGTATTATCTTTTTTTATCCTGGCAATATCCTCTACCGAGAAATGATCATAATGTGCATGTGTAATAAAAATGATATCTGCCTTGGGAAGATTTGCCGGAAGTTTGAACGGATCAATATAAATTTGTGAACTGCCATCTTCGATGCGAAAGGCTGAATGCCCCAGCCAATGAATATGCTTGGTTTCCATATGTCCTCCAATCAGAATCAAATTGAACAAATAAATGAAGAAAACATTTATCATCGATGATTGCTTCCTACTACGGTTCCGATACTGCATTCGAAGAATCGTTTGAGTTGGTATAGAGACCAAACTGTCCAACTTTACCAGGTAACATATTGGAAAACAAACGAAGATTGTGCATCAGACGTTTTTCCTCGGAGGCCTTTACCGCATAAAACGAAACAACATTACCACCACAAACGACATTGTCATTAATTTTCCATTCACCGACTTTTATCCATTCAGACGGGACTCCCTGGAGATTCTCAAGCTGGAACCCTGTATCATACACTATTGCAATTGCGACATCTTTGTTCCTCGATAGTTGATGAATCTGTTGTGTGGTATAGAAACCTTCCGTCTTTAACTTGAGGACATCCGCACTTGCCAGTCCGACCAAATCCAACAAATGCACATCTCCTAAGAATGATACTGCTCCAATATCGTTCACCGCCACTGTTGATCCCGGATAAAAGTATCGCAAGAACAACCCCATTTGATATTGTTGCTCATATATATTACGGCAGGCCAAGGGAATTTGTTTATATGAATTTCTGCTACGTTCGATGAGAGGATGTAATCCTTGAATAGAAAAATACAGCCCGATGACACCAATGACAATTCCGATCTGAAGTTTTTGTTTCCATGGAGTTACTGAAGGTATGATTTCTGAAGATGCATACGCGATGACGAATAAACCAAGGGCGATGAGGTATGCTTCATAACGAAAGAAGTGACCGATCTTCCCAAATTGAAGATGTGCCAAAGCCGCAAGAATAAAGAGTACGAGCATTATATGTCCGTTGGTCCATAATGATTTCGACCATACCCATCCAACGACGAGAAGAGCGCATGATGTTACAATCAATACGCTTATATAAGGAGTACACTCAAAATTTCTGAGACCATTCAAAAAAAACACAGAAAAACCCGAAAATATGGAATTAACGACTACTGCTTGCTGACTATTAAATACTTCTCTTTTCGATGGATCTGCCCGGATGAGAATGGAATTGGGGAGCCAGAACCAACCCTTAGAAACCGAAATGTATTGATACAGAAAAAGCGGCAGGATTCCTGTAAAAGCAAGTACTAGTGAACGCTTCCATTTTTTCCGAACCAATAAAAGGACGCAGCCTACAAGCAATAGAGAATAGCTTTCAAAGCGTGTCATGAGCATTCCTGCAAAAAGCACGCACAGCATTGCAAAGTGCGAAATACTTTCTGTAGAATCATTCTTCACAATTATCTCTGAAAGATACCACACACATACTATTGTTAAAAGAATATGAAGAAGATGCTCCATACCGCAGAAGATCATGGCTGGAAACGGAGTAAAGAACGCAACTGCGAGAAGTGCTATAAACATTAAGCCAGTATTCAATGCAGCCCTTCGAAGGATAAAGTAGATCGCAACAAGAATAGTTGACGCAAGGAGCACATTGAGAACAAACGGCATCCATTCACGAATACCGATGACAACGTAGAAGGACGCAAGGAGCAATGTCCATACGGGTGAGGAAGAAGACGAACTGAATTCGTATTTTGTAACACCGTACACGCCATGCTGGGAAATATTCTTTGCCATTGCCATATGGATATATGCATCATCTAGTGTATATATTAGATGTCCCCTTGTTTGCTGAAGAGATGACAAGGTCAGCATTGCCATTATTACCCATAGCGCGATGAGTGCAACAAGGATAGGCCAGTGGGTTTCAATTCTATCTCTCATAGAATGGCAATCCTGAACCGTTTAACGACTTGTTTACTGGAGTGCTTTTCTCGCATCAACGAATCCTGGTTTGAGAGTATTATAAATAATTGCAATGCGTTGTTTGTACGGCGTGAATGCACTTTTCATCGCATTGATGGTCAGTTTTTCCAGGTCTTCCAGATTCAAGTCGAACATGCCCGCTGCAGTACAATACTCATCTGTCAGCGTGATGTTGCTCATCAAACGATCGTCAGTATTAAGCGTACAGCGGAATTTATACCGATAGAGAATACCGAACGGATGTTCTTCCAAACTTTTGATGGCACCTGTATGCACATTGCTGGTAAGACAGATTTCAAGCGGGATACGTTTGTCCAGCACGTATTGAGCAAGCGTTCCCATATTCAATACTTCACCATCTTTCACGCGCATATCTTCGATAAGCCGTGTTGCATGACCGATGCGATGAGCGCCGCACCATTGAATCGCTTGCCAGATAGATTCCTTTCCGAATGCCTCGCCGGCATGAACAGTGATGTTAAAGTTTTCCCGTTGAATATAATGAAATGCATCGACATGTTTCTTCGGCGGATATCCGCCTTCCTCACCGGCAAGATCGAATCCTACGACACCGCGGTTCCGGAAATCCGCTGCGAGTTCTGCCATCTCCAAAGAAACCGAAGGGTCCATATGTCGCATCGCACAAATAATGAGGCCATAATGAACACCGAAGTCTTTCTTACCGCGCTCAAGCCCCCGTAAGACTGCCATCACTACTTTGTGGACATCAAGTCCCTTACCGAGATGAAACACAGGAGCAAAACGCGTCTCAACGTACACCACTCCATCGTTCTTCATGTCTTCCAACGTTTCGTACGCAACGCGTTCAAGAGCTTCTTCACTTTGCATCAAACCGCAGGTATGTTTGAAACCTTCCAAAAAGAGCGGCAAACTCCCGCGCATGGCACCTCGGTGAAACCATTTTGCTAATTCGCCTGCGTTGGTTGTCGGCAGTTGATCATACTTCTGATCGTTCGCCAGATCAATTAATGTTTGCGGACGCACACCACCATCGAGGTGATCGTGAAGAAGAACCTTGGGTAAGGTGCGTATGAATTCTTTTTCAAATTTCATAGAATGTCCTTCTCTTTGAGGACTTCTTAATTCGTCAATCCAAGAATCCTATTCTTCTCTCAACTGTATTGAGTACACTTCCATTCTCGATCAATCCGAGCGCTTTCTGAATATCATCGTACAGCACTCGATCCCGCTCGAGATGCTTGATATGTCTTCGAACAAACCGATACGCTGCTTCCGTTCCTGCACCGGACTTGAGCGGTTTCGAACGTTTCAGTGCCCGGGCAAAATCCATCCCCTGGCAAGCACAGAGGAGCTCAATAGCAAGAACCGTTTGTGTATTCTTTAACACACGCCATGCCTTTTGTGCACTGATGGAACCCATGCTATTATGGTCCTCTTGATTGGCAGATGTCGGAATAGAATCCACACTTGCCGGATGTGCCAGTACTTTATTCTCAGACACAAGCGAGGCAGCGGTATACTGCGCAACCATCAAACCGGAGTTCAGTCCGCCATTGGGTGTGAGAAATCTAGGCAGGCCGCTGAGTGAACCGTTCACCAATCGTTCAATACGGCGCTCTGAAATATTTGCAAGCTCCGATAGTGCGATAGCAAGAAAATCCATCGCAAGAGCCATCGGCTGACCGTGAAAGTTGCCGCCTTCAAGATGGATGCCGTCTTTCGGAAAGATAAGCGGATTGTCGTTCGCCGAATTGATCTCGATGGAAACCTTGTCGTAGACATAGTCGATTGCATCGCGTGAGGCACCATGCACTTGCGGAATACATCGTATCGAATATGCATCCTGTACTCGCATGTCATTACGACGATGCGATTCGCGAAGCTCGCTGTTACGCATGAGTCTCCGCATATTTTTCGCAACCGCTAGTTGTCCTTCATAAGGACGAAGTCGATGAATACGTTCGTCGTACGCCGTATCACTTCCCCGCAGAGTTTCTACACTAATCGCCGATGCAATGTCAGCGATCTTTGCTAAGCGTTTCGCCTGATGAACCGCCAGTGCTGCATACGCCGTCATCATCTGCGTACCATTAATCAGTGCAAGCCCTTCTTTCGCCGTCAGCTTGACCGGTTGAAGTTTATTGCGTCGTAATGCTGTTGCAGCATCCACCACTTCTCCTTTTTCACTTCTCCCTTTTCTTTTTTCCCATACTTTGCTTTTTTCATTTGTTCCTTTTTTATTTTGAATTACTTTTCCCTTTCCCATCATAGCCAGCACCAGGTGTGCAAGCTGCACAAGATCTCCGCTTGCGCCAACGGATCCCTGCGATGGAATGATCGGAACAATATTATGGTTCAACATTTTCATCAGCAATTCTACGGTCGAAAGCCGGATTCCAGAATATCCTTTCGCCAGCGCATTGACCCGCAATACCATCATCGCACGCACTATTTCTGCCGGTAGCATATCCCCGGCGCCTGCAGCATGGCTAAAAATAAGATTTTCTTGGAGCTGTTCAATATCTTCCCTTCTCACGCGTACATTGGAAAACTCTCCAAAACCGGTCGTCACACCATAAACTATCTCGCTCTTGGTTATCCAACGGTCAACAAGTTTTCTTGCTTGAATAATTTTTCGCTTCGCAGTTGGACTCAGCCTCGCACGGGCTGTTTCGTGTGCGAGGTCAAATACTTGAGGAATAGTAAGCCGATTGCCATCGAGGATGTGGTTTTTCATAACAAAACCGTAGGTGTTATTGAAATTAATGGTCTAATGTAGTAGTGTGTGTCGTCAAATTCAACTCTTCTTTGAGACCGTAAAGAGGAGAAAGCAATTGACTTTTCAGCCGAATCTGGTTATACTCTCCAGCAGTTGAAAAACTTACAAAACGGTCTTTTTGACAACTATAGGGTTCTAGGTTTTTCAACAGAATGGAATAATATATGGGTGAAGAAAAAATCCAGGTTCTCATTGCTGACGACGAAGATCCCTTGCGAATGACAATTGCAGCATGGCTGAGCGATGAAGGATTTGAAGTTGAAGAGGCTGGAGATGGTATCGAGGCGATTAAAAAGACACAGGCAAAAGATTACGACATAGCACTCCTCGACATCAAGATGCCCGGTGCAAACGGGTTGGAAGTATTGCGGTACATCAAAAAGAATTCAGCACAAACAGAAGTTGTCATGATGACCGGTATGAGTGACGTCGGTATGGCGGTGGAAGCAATGAAGCTTGGAGCAAAGGAATATCTTACCAAGCCCATCGATATGGACCAGCTCGTTCCACAGCTCAAGGGCATCATTCAGGCACGTGACGCTGAAGACCGCATTCGACGTCTGCAAACGGAACATACTGCTCGCTTACTCTTCGATCTTCACAATCCTATTGCAGGACTTCGCCAAAGCATTGGGTACTTATTGAAGGGAATGGCTGGTTCACTCGGCGACCACCAGAAGGAACTCCTCGGGTACATGACCACTTCCATCGATAAGGTGATCGGTCTTCTCACCGACATGATGGACTTGACAAAACTTGAAGGCGGAAGAGTACGATTGAATAAAGGCATCGGCAATCTCGGCACATCGGTACAGAATGCCACACATGAATTTCGCGTTCCTATTCAATCAAGCAAAATCACTCTGGATTTTTATACCGAACCTGATTTGCCGCCGCTGGAGTACGACTCAGAAAAAATCGACCAAGTGTTGCATAATTTTTTAAGTAACGCTGTTCAACACACACCGTCACAAGGTGCAATCGTCGTGCAAGTGCGTAAGGTTGCAATTCTACTTGAGGAAGGACAACAACCAACGGATCATGAAATCGTTTCGGTATTTAATAGCGGATCCGGGATCCCGAAAGAAAGACTGTCGCTGATCTTCGACCGTTATCGCGATCTTGTTTCTGGCAAATCGAGCAAGGATAAGTCGACAGGTCTCGGATTGATTATTTCACAACGCATTATTGAAGCACACAACGGAAAGATTTGGGTAGAATCGGAAGTCGGCAAAGGAGCAACCTTCCATTTCGCGCTTCCGATTCGATAACGATGTACTCATTCTCATACTCTTATGAAACCAGAAACCATTTCCATTCTCGCTGTCGATGACGAAGAAACGTTTCTTCAAGTCCTCGAGACCAAGCTCATCCAAGAAGGCTACAAGGTCGAAACAGCAAAAGACGGCGTCATGGCAATTAACGCCCTCCAGCAGCGAACATTCGATCTTGTACTGTTGGATATCAAACTTCCTCGCGTGGATGGTGTAGAGGTATTGAAATTCATCCGCGAGCATTCCTATGACACACAAGTCATTATGCTCACCGGTGTTCATGACGTGAAGAGCGCAGTCGAGTGCATGCAATTGGGGGCATACAATTATATCACCAAGCCATACGGAAGTGAGGAATTGATAGCGGTTATTGAACGCGCAGTCGAACGCAAGCGGCTCAGTATCGAAAATAAAATTCTCAAATCCGAACTCGCACGCCACACATTTACCGACAATATTGTCGGCGAAAGCAAAATAATGTTGGAATTACTCAACATCACTGCGAAAGTGGCGCCAACCGATTCTCCGGTACTCATTCAAGGAGCAAGCGGCACAGGGAAAGAACTCATCGCCAACTTCCTGCACAAAAACAGTTATCGCAAAGATATGCAGTTCGTTGCATTGAATTGCGCCTCCATTCCAGAAAATTTGCTCGAAAGCGAGCTGTTCGGCCACGAAAAAGGTTCGTTCACCGATGCACATGCAATGAAACAGGGACTTGTCGAAATCGCAAATGGCGGCACACTCTTCCTCGACGAAATCGGCGAGATCAGTTTAATGATTCAACCGAAACTCTTGCGTTTCCTTCAAACAGGAGAATTCCGGCGCGTGGGCGGCAACAAGAATCTCAAATCGGATGTACGGGTTATTTCCGCCACGAATAAAAATTTGCACGACGAAGTAGGCACCGGAGATTTTCGTGAGGACTTGCTGTACCGCATTAATGTCATTACACTGTCGGTACCATCGCTGCGTGAGCGGCCGGAAGATATTCCCATGCTGGTAGATTACTTTTTGAAAAGCCGTGTGCATCCTCGCGAACTCAAAATGATGGAACCGAAAGCTCTCGAACTTCTGATGAAGTATGACTGGCCCGGCAATGTTCGCGAATTGGAAAACGTCATTGAACGCGCCAGCATTTTATGCAAAGATAATCTGATCTGCATTGAAGACATCTCCCTCCCCATCGGCAGACGGCCTGCTTTGCTGAAAGAAACTGGGGGAACGGCAACCGGTCCGCAAATAGGAAGCGCTGTCTCGATTCGCGAAATAGAAAAAGCACACATTGCAGGAGTCCTAAAAACCGTTGGATGGAATAAAAACACCGCGGCACAGATTCTCAGTATCAGTCTCAAAACACTTTATACAAAAATCCAACAATACAATTTAACAAAAGAGTAACAGGTCGACTTACCTGCTCTTTCTGTATACATACGCGGCATCCAAATCATCGGCAACACATTATGCTGATCTATTTCCTGCGACATGGCGATGCTTCTTCTCATTCCCGCTTCGACGATAGCGAGCGTCCGCTGACCGATCTTGGACACAAGCAAGCCGCATACATAGGTAAATTTCTTCAGCACACCAAAACACATATCAACATTATTCTTACCAGTCCGCTGAAACGTGCTTGCGAAACAGGAGCAATCGTGCAATCGCTCATCAACGCGCCACGTATGGAAACCTCCGAATATCTCGTGAACGGCACTCATCCTAAACAATTGTTCAAACAGATCGCTGAATTCGATGTTGAATCTGTGCTCCTCGTCGGACATGAACCATTTCTCTCCGACACAATTTCATTGCTTCTTGGCGGAGATCATAAGACTGATATCGAAATGAAGAAATGCAGCATGGCACTTGTCGAAGTTCTTGAACTTCTTCGTCCGGGAACAGGGATATTGAAGCAACTCATACATGTTGAGACAATTTCAAAATTCATCACACTGTAGAGAGGGGATTACTGTATGGAACTGAAAGTCATAAAAATTGACAAACCTGAGAACACTAATTTTATCCTTGGACAATCGCATTTTATCAAGACGGTTGAGGACATCCACGAAGCTATCGTCCAGACAAACCCGCAGATGAAGTTTGGATTGGGCTTCTGCGAATCTTCCGGTATGGCACTTGTTCGTTGGACCGGTAATGACGACACGCTCATTGAAATGGCAAAGAAAAACGCCATGGCGCTTTCATGCGGACACTGCTTTATTCTCTTTATGGAAAACGGATTCCCGGTCAACATTCTTAACACCATCAAGAACATTCCGGAGATTTGCACCATTTTCTGCGCTACAGCAAATGCTGTGGAAGTCATTGTCGCAGAAACCGAACAAGGTCGCGGTATCCTCGGTATCATCGATGGAATGAAAACCATAGGCATCGAAACTGATACTGACATTAAGTGGAGGAAAGATTTCTTGCGGAAGATCGGGTATAAACTTTGATACAATGCGAAACTCTCGTCTCCAATTGCAAATCATAAATCGTCAACAAAGAACACTAAGTTTTTACTGAGGACATCTATGAGACAGACGCCTCGCACCATTCGCGCTCCACACGGCACGAAACTCACATGCAAGAGCTGGATTCAGGAAGCTGCACTGCGTATGCTGATGAACAATCTCGATCCGGAGGTCGCCGAAAAGCCGCAAGAGTTGATTGTTTATGGCGGAACTGGAAAAGCCGCCCGCAACTGGCAGTGTTATGATGCTATTGTGGATAGTCTGAAGAATTTAGAAAACGATGAAACGCTGCTCATCCAATCCGGTAAACCTGTTGGTGTATTTAAAACGCATGAGAACGCACCGCGCGTGCTCATTAGCAATTCCATGTTGGTGCCAAAATGGGCAACATGGGATGAATTCCGCAGGCTGGAAGGTCTTGGTCTGACAATGTACGGCCAGATGACAGCCGGAAGCTGGATATATATCGGCACACAGGGAATTCTTCAAGGAACGTACGAGACATTTGCGGCGGCAGCGGTAAAACATTTTCATGGAAGTCTTGCCGGTAAATTTCTGCTCACTGCCGGGCTCGGCGGCATGGGAGGCGCTCAGCCGCTCGCTGCAACGATGAACGGCGCCGCTTGTCTTGTCGTTGAGGTCGATCTCCACCGAATCAAGCGCCGCCTTGAAACAAGTTATCTCGATACTATGACAAATAATCTTGACGATGCGCTTGCGCAAGTGCGTGCCGCCAAGGAAAAAAATTTACCGATCTCCGTCGGCTTATTCGGCAATGCTGCAGATATTATTCCGAAGATTGCCGCGGGGAAGTTCTTGCCGGATATCGTTACCGACCAAACATCCGCACACGATACACTGAATGGCTATGTACCTGCCGGAATGCCATACGCACAAGCGCTTAAACTTCGCAAAAAGAATCCGCAAAAATATATTGCACTTTCTAAGAATTCCATTGCCGAACACGTTAAGGGATTACTGAAGCTGAAGCAGAGAGGCGCGGTCGTTTTCGATTACGGCAACAATATCCGCGGTGAGGCGTTGGAAAGCGGAGTAAAGAAAGCATTTGACATTCCCGGGTTTGTACCGGAATACATCCGTCCCCTTTTTTGTGATGGCAAGGGTCCATTCAGGTGGGCAGCACTCTCCGGCGACCCGGAAGATATCTATCGTACCGATCGTGCAGTGTTGGAAACTTTTGCCAAAAACAAGCAGCTTTGTACCTGGATTGAAAAGGCACAGAATGAAGTTGATTTCCAAGGACTGCCGGCTCGTATTTGCTGGCTTGGATACGGCGAACGCGCAAAGATGGGAACGATCTTCAATGACCTTGTTGCTCATGGTGAAGTAAGCGCTCCCCTCGTTATTGGCCGCGATCATCTTGATTGCGGCAGTGTTGCATCGCCAAATCGCGAAACCGAGAAGATGCTTGACGGCAGCGACGCCATCGCCGATTGGCCCATTCTCAACGCGCTGCTCAATGCTTCAGGCGGTGCAAGCTGGGTGAGTGTTCACCACGGCGGTGGAGTCGGTATTGGGTTATCGATTCACGCTGGAATGGTTGTCGTTGCCGACGGAACAAAGGAAGCGGAAGCACGATTACAAAGAGTGTTGACGTACGATCCCGGCATGGGTATCATTCGTCATGCTGATGCTGGCTACAAACGCGCAATTGAAAATGCGAAGAAATTTAATGTTCACATTCCAATGCTCAAATAGCAATGGATCAATTTTATACGGAGGAACTTATGCACGCATTTGGTCATATCGAAATTCCAACAACCAATCTTGAGAAGTCGAAGAAATTCTTCGGCACTGTTTTCGGCTGGACATTTTCTCATATTCAGGATATCGATTATACAATCATCCATACTGGTAAACATCCCAATGGCGGATTTGAACTCGTGAAGCGATTGCCAAAGAAGGGACAAGTCATTCCCTATATCGAAGTGGAAGACATCGATATAACAATAAAAGTCATACGAAAAGCACATGGCAAAATGTTGACGAAGAAATCTCAGGTCGGATCGATGGGCTGTCGTGCACAATTTGAAACACCTGATGGTGTTCAATTAGCATTGTGGCAAAGCACTCCGCGGCAATAAAAAATACAACACGTCTCCCTCATTCCAAGGACACTTCCATAAGGTATATTTATACGTGCGGAAGAATGATAAATCTGGCAATGTGAACTCATCTCGATGAACTTGCTTCCGAAGCATTATCTTTGTTATTTGCCCTCCAAGAAATTCATTGTCTGTCTATGAATCTGCTCATTAAAAACATCAAACAGCTTGTCACCGTTCGGTCGGACGGCAAACCGTACAAATCCGGCAAAGAGATGCGCGAGCTCGGTATCATTGAACATGCAACGGTCTTGATTCAAAATGGACTATTCAGCCGAGTCGGACCGAACGCAGAATTCTCACAGGCTGTCGATGATACCATTGATGTTATCGATGCCTCCGACCTTATTGCATTACCCGGTTTTGTTGATTCGCACACACATTCTGTTTTTGCAGGAAGCCGCGAAAATGAATTTGCAATGCGTACTGAAGGAAGAACATATCAAGAAATTGCCGAGGCAGGCGGAGGAATTCTTAGTACGGTGTGCGCAACACGAGCTGCTTCTAAAAAAGAATTGAAGAAGCTCGCCAGCCGTCATCTCGAAGCAATGTTTCGTCAAGGAACTACAACTGTTGAAATAAAATCCGGGTATGGATTAAACGAAGACACCGAGATCAAGATACTTCATACAATCAATGAACTTGCGGAAGAAAGCTTGATGGATATTGTGCCGACATTTCTTGGAGCACATGCAATTCCGCACGAATTCAAAGAAAACCCAGACGGCTACGTCGATCTCATTTGCAAACGGATGCTTCTGTACATCGCCAAGCACAAGATGGCAAAATTCTGCGATGCATTCTGCGAGCAAGAATATTTTTCCATTGATCAATGTCGTAAAATCTTCGAGACAGCAAAATCGCTTGGGCTCGGAATTAAAATTCACGCCGATCAACTCTCACAAATCGGCGCATCAAAGCTCGCCGGAGAAGTCAACGCAATCTCAGCCGATCATCTGGAGCACATCGATGATGCGGGAATTTCCGCGTTGAAGCATTCAGGAACTATCGCTACAGTACTCCCCGGTGTCTCATTTTTTTTACACTATGGATATCCGCCTGCACGAAAGATCATCGATGCCGGTATTCCACTGGCAATTGCATCGAACTTCAATCCCGGTTCCTGTATGTCCTATTCGATGCCGTTGATGATGACCATTGCCTGCACACAGATGTCGTTGACGCTGGAAGAAGCGGTCTGTGCAGCAACAATCAACGGCGCAGCGGCGCTCGGACTTTCAAGCTCGCTTGGCAGTATTGAAGTCGGAAAACAAGCCGATATTATATTATACAATGTTCCGAATTATCGATATCTTATCTATCACTTCGGCACAAACCATGTCGCCAAAGTGATCAAGCACGGAACGTATTTGGATTTTTAAAACTGAAAGGAACATCCATGCGACAACTTGTGGAATGCGTGCCCAATTTCAGTGAAGGAAGAAATAAGGAAATCATCGATGCTCTTGGCGAGAGTATCACGCACGTTCCTGGTGCACACTTGCTTAGTATCGAACCGGATACAGACTACAACCGAACCGTGGTAACCTTCGTCGGCGAACCGGATGCTGTGGTGGAAGCTGCCTTTCAGGCAACCAAGACCGCTGCTGAACGCATCGATATGACACAACAGAAAGGCGAGCATCCCCGTATCGGCGCTGCCGATGTTGTGCCATTTGTCCCCATCAGCGATGTAACGATGGATGATTGTGTAAAACTCGCCGAGAAATTCGGCGAACGCGTTGCACGAGAGTTGAACATTCCGGTATATTTATATGAATTTGCGGCACGTTCACCGCAGCGAAGAAATCTTTCCGATATCCGCAACGGTGAGTATGAAGGATTAGCAGAGAAGCTGAAGGATGCAGCCTGGAAACCTGATTATGGCGCACCTCTCTTCAATGCGAAGTCCGGTGCTACCGTTACCGGAGCACGGAAAATCCTCATCGCGTATAATGTGAACCTCAACACACTCACTGATCGCCATGCACATGAGATTGCTCTACGCATACGTGAAAGCGGCAGACCAAGAACGGATGAACGCGGCAACACGATGAAGAATGAACAGGGCGAGACAATCAAAATTCCCGGCACTCTCAAAGCAGTCAAAGCCATGGGCGTTTATCTTGAGCGTTTTAAGATCTCACAAGTCTCCATCAATCTTGTGGATTATGAAATAACATCCATGCATAAGGCATATGAAGAAGTGAAGAAGCAGGCTCACTTACTTGGAATCGACGTCGCCGGAAGCGAACTTGTGGGACTTGCTCCATTGGATGCAATAGTACAAGCAGGAAAGTTCTATTCGGATGGCAAAGAACTTTCTGAATCGGAGTATGTTTCACTTGCTGTCAAGAAATTAGGTTTAAACCGACTTGAACCGTTCGATCCAAAGAAAAAGATTATTGAATATATGATTTAAAGGATGTGGCATGCTCAATTCACTTTCAATCTCTAAATTTCTTGATGAAACAGCGTCCAACTCTCCTGCCCCCGGCGGCGGAAGTGTTTCCGCTCTTGCGGCATCGCTTGGAGCTGCATTAGCATCGATGGTGTGCCGTCTCACCATCGGAAAAAATTCAAATGCCACCGTTCAGATTGAGTTGGAAAGCGTCTTAATAAAATCCGAAAGACTTCGTGCAAAATTCACAGCTCTTATAGATGAAGACACCAATGCTTTCAAAAAGGTCATCGCCGCCTATCGGCTTCCAAAAGAAACGACAGAACAGAATGTGCAGCGTGCAGCCGCAATTCAGGCGGCATATAAAGAGGCAGCGGTTGTTCCTCTGCAGCTTCTGGAATTGTGTGCTGAGGCAGTCGCGCTATTAAAAATTGTGGGTGAAAAAGGAAATAAAAATTCTCTTACGGATGCCGGTGTTGCCGTCTTGATGTTAGGAGTCGCCTGCGAAGGAGCCGCAATGAATGTACGCACCAATCTTGCAGGTATAACAGACCTGTCATTTGTTGAAGCCAATAAAATATTGACGAACTCATTGCAGGTAAGCATCAGCGATTCTGCGCAACACACGTTGTTCCGGATCAACGAACGGTTGTATTCATATTAAATTTTTGTTGTACATGATCTGTGTAGGGTTCAATATATTGAACCCATATCATGTTTTGCACCTAACACGTATAAAAATGAATCGTAATTTAATCAATACAATCAAAAGGTAAAATCCTACTCGTAGCAGGACGAATGCAGAAAATGATTTGAACCACGCTCTGCGCGATACTGTTAAAGGCCTCCGGCTGGCTCACAAAAGAATTAATCCCTTTTTCATCCCTTTGCTCTATTACACTTTGCATATTTCTTTGGTAGCCTTAATTAGGAATAATGTCCACCGGACAATTATCCAACATTATCCCGTCGTTCCAGTCGTCTCTTCCAATCCGAGTAAGAGTTGAAAGTTTCGTGGAATGGCTTACGTTCACCAGTCGCCATGAAAGGACGACCAATATGAAACAATCTAAGCTCATTTTCCTGCTTTATGCTTTGGTCTTGACTGGCATAGCAATTTCCTCTATAAACTGCTGGGGCACGGGGGGCATCGGTGTTAATATCAGCGATCAGCCTGTTTGGGGACCGACAGGGTATGATCGCGCTGATTACTATTACATTCCTGATATAGACTCTTACTATTCTGTCTCCGAACATCAGTATATCTATAGGGACGGATCAGGATGGACACATGGCGCAACATTGCCATCCCGTTACAGCAGTTATGATCCATACCATTCCTATAAAGTCGTCATCAATGAAGATAAGCCGTATCAAAACCACGATACCCACCAGGCTAAATACGGAACGCTCAAAGGTAAAAAGGATCAGCCGGTGATTCGCGATAGCCAAGACCCCAAGTACTTTGTGAACAAAGATCATCCCCAGCATGATAACTGGGTAAAACAACAACAACAGCATTGAGCCACACTCCAGTGTGTGTGCCAAGGTGGATCTATTTATGTTCTGTCAGCCCCTGGCAATAATTGAGGCCGGCAGACTTTGAATGGATACGTCCTGTAGAAGAGTAGAAGAACGCGGCAGACCAATAATGATCTGCCGCTTATAACATTCAAGCTTCGATAAATGGATGTCCTGCAGGGTAACGGCATCTCTCGCGTATCGAAGCTTGGTAGTAATCTGCTCCGCTGAATGCCGATGTTTACTCATTGCTCCTTCCATTGATCTAACATATAAAACTTCTTAACTTCCAACTGGATCATGTTTTTGGGGGCAATTTAAATTTCCCAACGAAGGAGGATTTGATGAATCACACAAGAAACAAAAAGGAATCTCGAGCCAATTCTATATCTGGGAGTCCTGCTTCTGAACAGAACTTCCAACCGCTCGAACTGCCAAGCCCCGCACTTGAACGTGATAAATCAATTGTAAAAGCATTGAAGCAAAGAAAAACTATCCGTGAAATAAGCGATAGAATACTTTCTTTGCAGGTACTTTCGAATCTTCTCTGGGCAGCAAATGGAGTAAATCGTAAAATAGGCCCATTTGGAATTCCTGGAAGAACCGCTGCATCAGCAAGTAACTCACAGGAAATTGATCTTTATGTTGCCATGCAGGAAGGAGTTTATTTATATGATGCGTTTCATCACAGGCTGGTTCCAGTTGTTGCTGGTGACCTGCGTGCCCTGGCAATTGGTCCTGGTCAGGCAGATTTTATAATGAAGGCTCCGGTGCAACTCATTTACATCGTGGATGTTCATAAACTTTCCAATACATCCGGTTATCAGGAACCTGGTCTGCAAGATCCTGAAATTCAAAAATCATATTATTATGTTGATACAGGTCTCATTGCAGGCAACGTCTATTTATTTGCTGCTTCTCAAGGTCTGGCATCATGGTTCCATAATTGCAATAAATCCGGTCTTGCAGCAAAATTAAACTTGCGTGCTGATCAGCGGGTTCTCTTTGGCCAAACAGTTGGATATCCCGTTTTAAAATAATAAAGTTAGCCTTTTCCTGAATATTGGGAAAATCTGTCAGTCAAATATAGATCTCGATTCAAGGAAATAAAAAATAATGGAGGAAATTTCAAATGGAGATTTCAGGAAATACCGTATTCATTACGGGCGGGGCAACGGGTATAGGTTATGCAATGGCTGAATCTTTCCTGGAGGCGGGGAATGAAGTCATCATTTGTGGTCGTAGAGAAGAAAGACTTTTCGAAGCTCAAAAAAAACATCCGGAATTCCATATCAAAGTAGGTAATGTAGCTGAAGAAACGGATCGAAGAACACTGGTGGAATGGATATCTACCAACTTCAGCAATTTGAACATTCTGGTTAACAATGCAGGCGTGCAAAGAGATATTGATTTCACAAAAGGAATTGCCGAGTATCTGGCCGGAGAAAGTGAAATCAAAATCAACTTGGAAGCCCCGATAGTTCTCTCCGGGCTGTTTATTCCGTATTTGACCGGAAAGAAAGAAGCTGCCATCATCAATGTTTCATCTGGATTGGGTTTTGTGCCTGCCGCCCGAATGCCGATATATAGTGCAACCAAAGCCGGGATGCATGCTTTTTCCATGGCACTCAGGCATCAACTTATAAAGCTTGGAATTAAAGTTTTTGAGGTAGTTCCACCTGCGGTTGATACGGAATTAAATCCGGAGGGAAGAGCCAAAAGAGGCAATTATAAAGCGAATCTGACGCCTGAGGAATTTGTAGCCTCGGTAATGAAAGGTCTCAAAAATGACGTCTTCGAAATAGGTTATGGGATGACGGAAGGACTTATCAAAGCGTCCAGAGCAGAGTTGGATAAAAGTTTTCAACAGATGAATAGTCGGTGGTAAATCTGTGTAGAATATTTTTAAGTACTAGTGATGTAAGTAAATTTGAGAATGCAGGAAATCATTCGAGAATAGCGCGGCGCTAAAGACAGGATGCCCAAACCTCCATCAACAGCGGGCATAGCATACATTCCGCAAACGTTAGGCGAAATGCACCTCTCCACAATTTACTGTAAATTGAAGTATCGTAAATTACAGGTAAATCTTTGTTTTTGACATTATAATTTTGCAAAGCCTCGGTATGTGTTGCTTTTTCATAGTCCGGAGAGATTTTGTTTATTCCATAGTACCACGGTATAAAAGGCTGCATACATGGATACCTTGGGGCTATCCACATTATATTTCCTATATCGGCAAGGAGCTTTATATGTCAGTAAGTTTTTGATGCTCCTAAAAGTTGGCATGAATTTAAAGATAAATTTCACTTGCATTTTTCATATTGTTTTTCTAACGTTGAAACGGTTCAATCAACATTAAATCGATACAATAGCCTTTACTTTTTTATTTGTTTCAATTCCCAATGAGGTCATCAAAAAATACTGGGGCTTCATCTTTCCTCCGACAGCTGAAAAAAAATACAATCAATCATTCTCTTATCCCACCAGCTTTTATTATGGAAACGGTTCGTTTAAAGTTTATTTTCCGGTAGCGCCTGCAATACCAGTAAAGAAAAAAACTTGTAGAACAGAATATTGTTTTGTGAAAAAAAATCTGCTGTTAATCGTGAAATAATGGATTTGTATCCAATGCAGTACAAAATCAGGGGGCAGGTCAAATGGAGTTATTCATATTGGCATCCTTATAAATATCAAATATCCTTTTTCCAAAAATAATAGTGTATGAAAAGAGTTGTTTTACTTCTGGAAACATCACGCGCATTCGGAAGGCAGTTGATTAGCGGTGTAGTCCGTTACTCAAGACTGAATAGCCCCTGGCTCTTTTACAAAGAGCCGATAGATCTAAAATCATCAATTCCTAATTTGACCAGCTGGAAACCGGACGGAATCATTATGCGTGATACTTTGATAACAAAAGAATTGTTGAATTTAAAAATTCCGACAATTTTTGCTCCCCATGGTTCTGAATACCCCAGGAACATACCTGTAATAATTACGGATTCCTCTTCAATTGCAAAAATGGCAAGCGATCATCTCATTGAAAAAGGATTCAAAAACCTCGCCTTCTGCGGTTACGATAGTTTTATATGGTCGGAACAGCGTAAATCATATTTCAACCGATTCAATAATGAAGCCGGTTTTAGAACCTATAATTATGTTTCGTCCAAAAGATTCAGACCGAATGATTGGGAAAAGGAACAGCAGCACGTATGCAGATGGATCAAGGATCTACCGAAACCTATTGGAATATTTGCCTGCAACGACGACCGCGGACTGCAAATACTGGATGTATGCAAATTAATGAATCTAAAAGTCCCGGAGGATGTTGCGGTGATAGGTGTTGATAATGATCTGATGGTATGTGATTTTGGAGATCCACCGCTTTCAAGCATTGCCTTAAATACTGAATCTGCAGGTTTTGAAGCTGCTAAATTACTTGATAAAATGATGAGTAGTGGGAATAAAATGAAAGGTCGGAAAATAATTGCCACTTCAAGCCATATAGTTCAAAGACAATCTTCAGACATTCTTGCAGTAAATGATAAAGAAGTTGCACAGGCGATACAATTTATTAAGGACAATGCAAAAAATAAGATACGAATAAAAGATATGCTAAGGACAACCGGTATCGGCAGCCGGGCTCTGGAGAAAAGGTTCAGGAATACCATTCATAGAACCATCTATCATGAGATTCAACAGGTACGTATCGAATCAATTTCAAAATTACTTATTGAAACTGACTTACCCATATCTCAGATCACTTCACTTCATAATTTTACAGATGCCGAACATATATCCCGCTTCTTTAAAAAAGAGAAGGGAATGAGTATGCGTGAGTACCGTAAAATCCACAAATCTCCATAATATTGTTCCATACGCTTTTGGGCTAATTTTTGATATAAAATGGCTACTATCTAACCGGCTTCATTTTGTATATTTACCCTACAAGATTTATTATCCTGATGAATTTCACTTGCTTTTTTCATTTTGTTTTTCTATTATTAAAACGGTTCAATCAACATTAAATCAATACAATCGCCTACACTTTTTATTCGTTTTCAATTTCCAATGAGGTCATCAAAAAATACTGGGGATTCATTTTTTCCCCGACAGTTGTAATAAATTACAGGCGATCATTCGCTTATTCCACCAGCTTTGATTTTGGAGACGGCTCTTGTAAGGTTTATTTTTCGGTTGTGTTTGCAATTCCAGTAAAGAAAACACTTGTAGAACAGAATATCGCTTTGTTGACACGTTAAATTCTTTCTTTGCAAAACTAACTAATAAAAGGATGCAGTAATATGCATTCTATTTTTGTATCGTACAACCGAGTTAATGTTAATCTTTTTTACATTACACTCCTCTGTCCTATTCATTGTTTAAGCCCGCCTATAACTTCTCATTTCCTATTTTTTTACAGATCAAAGTATTGCGATAGTTCTTAGTTTTTGAAAAAGTAATTATTAATCCACTAAAATTTTCAATCGAAGCAGTCATAATTCACTAAATATACTTTGTTAAGTGAAAGGTAGTTTTTATGAAATTCAATATTATGTTATCAAGCATATTAGTTATGCTATTGGTCGCTTTCTTTATCGGATGTATGGATAATCAGGCAACATCACCAGTACAGCAAGGAGTTAGTAAACAAGCAGTTGGTACTGCAGTTGCTACTAAAATACCGCAAGTAGTAGAAAGTACTAGGGGAGACCTCAACCTAAATAAGATTGCCGCGACTGCCGCCACAAACTACTATCAAGCTTGGACCTCTGGTTCAGGGACAATGAACGCCCAGAATTTAGGAAATGGCCATTACACAGTAACCTGGAGCAATGTCGGGGATATCGTTGTCGGTGCAGGCTATAATCCCGGTGGTCAACAAATGACCTGGACAGGCAGTGCCAGCGGCGCTCAATATTTTGGTGTCTATGGGTGGATGAGCAGCCCGCTCACGGAATATTACATCGGGCGCAGTGGTGGTTCTAGCGTAGGATCATATAGTGTTGGTACGGGCACATACACTTTAAACACAGTAAGTTGTAACGGAGCCAACATTAATGGCAATGGCGCTTTTCAACAGTTCAATTGCAGTGGGAATGGTGGAAGCGGCATAACTCCGAGTGACCACTTTGCCAAGTGGGGAAGCCTGGGACACAGCGTAAGCAGTCCAAACTACTGTATAGTAGCGACAGAGGCATGGAATAGCAGCGGGAGCGCTAATGTAACAGTGGGCGGCGGCGGCGGCTCATCCAGTAGCTCATCATCAAGCAGCAGCTCAAGCAGCGGCGGCGGAAGCGGCGGCCAGATCAACCTCAATTCATGGTCGTGCAACAACCATAGCAGCGGCCTTAACATTTGGAACGGCGGAGTTGGCGGCTGGACGAATGGAGCCTGGATCGAATTCAACAGCGTTAACCTTTCCGGGAAGACCGGGATTAACCTTAACCTGGCTACTACGCAAAGCGGCCAGTTCGCTATCAAGATTGACGGCACTGGCGGAACGCAGATCGGCACGCTGGGCTACGGTTCGACCGGCAGCTGGAGCACCTATCAGAACAAATCAACCAGTCTGAGCGGCGCGAGCGGAACTCACAATCTTTACATAGTTGATACCGGTGGCGCAGCCAACGTAGGTACTATCTCGATTTATTAAAACCAGACTTATCATACTACCCCCCTTCCTCCCCTGCGAAGGGGGTTTTTTTTGCGCCCACATGGCTTTACGTACACAGCGGCAGGCTTGAAAAGGACGTTTTTGTAATCTATATTGTTGCTCAAGCGGTCTGGAAATTTAAGCAGGTGCGATTTATTGCCGGCCGCCAAGTCGTCCCCGGCGATGCCGGGTGGGAATCATGGGCATCTCTTCGGCCTAAAATTTTTCCTATCAGTGTAAAGGAGACATTTCAATGAGGAAACTATTAATTTCCCTTGTAGCAGCAATAATGGTTGTTGTCAGCGCTTGTTCGCGAAAAGAGACTGATAATTTTGTATTAGTCAAAGGCGGGACTTTTAAAAACACAAAGTCCAACTTCTACGGAAAAAATGTAACATTAACGAACTTTTATATCGGCAAATATGAGGTAACTCAAAAAGAGTGGATTGAGGTAATGGGAAGTAATCCATCAACATTCAAAGGCGACAATTTGCCGGTAGAAACGGTAAGCTGGTATGACTGTGTTGAGTACTGTAATAATAGAAGTATAAAAGAGGGCTTAAGACCCATTTACAATATAGACAAGAATAGAAAAGACCCGCATAATACGAATGATAGCGATAGTATAAAATGGACGGTTACGATCAATGCAGAAGCCAATGGTTACCGATTGCCGACAGAAGCAGAGTGGGAATATGCTGCAGGTGGAGGTCAGATGAGTAAGAATTACACTTACAGCGGAAGCGATGATGTAGATACAGTAGCATGGTATTGGAAAAACTCTGGAGATAAAGTCTTAGAAGGATTTTGGAACTTCCATATGATAGAAAGAAACAATGATAAAACAAAACCTGTCGGTGTCAAGAAACCCAACGAGTTAGGGCTTTACGATATGTCAGGCAATGTAAGGGAATGGTGCTGGGAATGGCTCGAGAGTAAGAGTAATGGATTTCCCCCTCAAGGACGGGCTTGGAGGGGCGGCGGTTGGCTCGGAGGCGAGCAAGCCTGCACGTCGTCTTTCTGGGAGGGCAGCTGGGGAGCGAATCAAAAGGGCAACGATACAGGTTTGCGTGTGTGTCGCGGCATGTAAACCGGAACAAGACAGATCAAGCATTATCGAAAAAATCTACTGATAGGAAAGTGGTGGGTATGAGAATAATTGTGTAAATGACTTTTAAGCTGGTATCCTAACTCCACGTTGTTAAGGAACCCCATTTATTAGTAAAGTAAAAAAACATGAAAAAAAGGATGAAGAATTTAACTGCCAACAAAGAAGAATTACATTCGAAGCAAATACTTTTGACTTTTCTAAAAAATAAGAAAGATACAATCCTTCCTATTGTTATCGTTTTTTGCCTGCCTGTATTGCTTTACCTGCAAACCCTTAGCTTTGGCTTTATTGATTTTGATGATCATGAAATAATCTCAAAAAACATTAATTTTTTAAGTGATTTCAGAAATGCACCTCAGGCATTCCTCACAGATGCCTTTATTGGAAAGATTAACCACTTTTACCGCCCTCTGCAAACATTATCGTACATGGCTGACATACAGTTGTCGGGTGGAAATAATATTTGGATGTATCACCTCACTAATATATTGCTTTTGGGGTTAATAGCCTGCTTGCTGTTTCTTTTGTTCAGAAAGTTTTTAATACCATTTAAATTAGCATTATTAAGTACATTGATTTATTGTGCTCATCCGCTTTTCATCTCTTCTACAGCCTGGATACCTGCAAGAGGAGATTTGTTGCTGTCATTTTTCTCTTTATTATCGTTTTTGTTTTTTATAGAACATCTCCAAAAGAAAAAGGTCATCTACTTATTTTTACACTGGCTCACCTTTACAATTGCTTTATTTTGTAAAGAAACTGCAGCATTTCTTCCTTTTCTTTTCGTTATATATTACTTTACTTATTCATTTGAAAAACGTTTTGAAAAAAAATATCTTCTCAATATTGTACTTTACACTATTTCAGGCATATTCTGGTTTTGGCTCCGTTCTATAGCAACTGGAAATTTATCAAATCAGAATGATGTTGGATTAATAATACTCGTATCAAATCTACGAATAATACCCGAATCTTTAGCCAGGTTTTTTTTACCTTTTGATAGTGCTCTGATTTCAAGTTTTTCTCTTTTTTATACTTTAACCGGCTTGGGAATAATAATTTTAATTATTGTAATATTTTTCATTAATAAAGAAAGAACAAAAAAGGAAAAAGTATTTTGTTTGTCATGGTTTTTATTTTTACTGTTGCCAACAATGATAGTTAAAATAGAATTTATAGATTATTTAAGTCATCGTTTTTTTCTTCCTTTATTAGGCATACTGTTATTTGTAATATTTAGCTTTCCAAAGAAATGGCTTGAAGAAAAAGATTTTAAAAGAAAGATCGTAGTTAATGGTGGCTATTTTTGTATTTTTGCTTTACTGTCTTCTTTAACTTTTATAAAGTCTCGTTCTTATTCTGACCCAATTACTTTTTATAATTCTTCTATCTCTCAAAACCCTGATAATGTTTTAATGTACATTAACAGAGGCTATGCAAAAGATATTAGAAGTGATTTTCAAGGAGCAATTGAAGATTTTACGAAAGCTATAGAACTGAATCCAAATTATGCTGTTTCTTATAACAACCGGGGAAGTGTTTATTCAGCGAAAGGCGACCTTAAAAGGGCAATCAAAGACTATGATAAAGCCATAGAACTGAATCCAAATTATGTAGATGCCTATAACAACCGGGGTAAAGCTTATAATGATACAGGTAATTACGATCAAGCTATAAAAGATATTAATAAAGCCATTGAATTGAATCCAGCTTTTGCAGATGCTTATAACAACAGGGGAACTGTTTATTCAGCGAAAGGCAATCTGGATAATGCAATCAAAGACTATGATGAAGCCATAGAACTAAATCCCAATTATGCAGAAGCTTATAACGACTTGGGACTTGCCTATCAAGCTATAGGCTACCTTGAAAGCGCTATCAAAGACTATGATAAAGCCATTGAGTTAAAACCTAGCATTGCAGAGGCTTATTACAACCGGGGAAATGCTTATTCGGCTAAAGACTACCTGGATAATGCAATTATAGACTATGATAAAGCCATAGAACTAAATCCAAATTATGCAGAAGCTTATAACAACTTGGGACTTGCCTATCAGGCGAAAGGCGACCTTGAAAGTGCTATCAAAGACTATGATAAAGCCATTGAGTTAAAACCTGGCATTGCAGAGGCTTATTACAACCGAGGAAATTCTTATTTAGTTAAAGGCGACCTTGAAAGTGCCATCAATTACTATGATAAAGCCATTAAGTTAAAACCTGGTTATGCGGCGGCTTATGGCATCCGGGGAATTGCTTATTCCAAAAAAGGCGATCTTAATACTGCAATCAAAGACTATAAAAAAACAATAGAATTAAACCCAGGAGATGCAAATGCTTATGGCAACATGGGAAATGCTTGTAAAGCTAAAGGTATGTTAAAAGAAGCTGAGCAGGATTTTAAAATGTATGAAAAATTAAAGAATAAATAGTCTCAAAAACTACATTTTTTAACATAAAGTAGAAACATCAAAAAAATGATGAAGAATTTAGCTGCCAACAAAAAAGTAGAATTGTAGTGAATTAGCTAAACCCTCACATGAAACTTACTAAAGCCGAGAATCAATGTTAAACGAGAATCGTTCCACAAATACAATGAGAAAGATTAGCAATGGAATCCAAAGTAGCCCACTACCCAATTTGGGTTACCAATATTATGAGGCAACGACTCTTTTTCAAATCGCTTTCGGTATCTTTTATTATGAGTCAATTCGAAATAAAAGAAAATTGATATTTTTATTTTCTATTTGAAAGAAATTTATCATATTGATGGAAAATAATTAGCCAGAATTGGATCCAGGTATGCTGAAAAAAATTATCGATAAGTATTGGAAGACTCTCCCTAAATCTCCG